>Ga0302319_10001377_pt1 | contig 54213 bp, 59 predicted proteins | sample Bog_T0_2_FD_203319 | JGI IMG/M metagenome (GOLD analysis project Ga0302319, IMG submission 203319) | Peat permafrost microbial communities from Stordalen Mire near Abisko, Sweden - Bog_T0_2 | ecosystem: Environmental > Terrestrial > Soil > Wetlands > Peat | place: Sweden: Abisko, Stordalen Mire...
TCCCAAACGGTCCCCGATAAGATCGGCTGCGCTCCAAAAACAACCTCAGAGAGCGCTGTCGATCATATGCAACCCAACACTCTCAAACGTTTTGCAAGTGGCTCAGCTTTCTAAACAAATGTTCTAGACATATAAAACCTTGCCATGAACGCGCCCGTTTGGAATTTTTCGGGTTTTGAATTCAGCGCCGCCGAAGGTCTTCGGCGGGATGGGCGTACAGTCGGCTTGCCGCCCAAGGCGCGGCGACTTCTGCAACTGTTGCTGCGCAGCGGGGGCGCGCTGGTGGGCAAGGAGGCGATCGCCGACGCATTGTGGCCGGGCCAGGCCCCCTCCGACGCTTCGATCTCGCGGGTCATCCACCTGTTGCGGCGCGCGTTGGGTGACGACGGCGAGGAAGTCATCACGACAGCCTACGGCGAAGGGGTGCGTCTAAAGGCCGCGGCGACGCCGTCGCGCGCGTCGCCGCCGGAAGAAGACCGCGGCGCAGCGGATCGGGTTCTGCGTCAGACAGCCTACGAAATCGCCTCGGGCCGAACGGGCGCGAGCTTGCAGCGAACGCTCGCGACGCTGCGCGCGGTCGGAGAGCGAGACCCCGGAAACGCCGAGGCCAGGAGCCTGCAAGCCGAGTTGACCGCCGGGCTTGCGATCCGCGGCGTGTTGTCGCCTGCCGCGGCGGCTGAACAGATTGCCGAACATACGTCGGCGGCCCTGAAGTTGAATCCTGACAACGCCAGCGCTCTGGCGGTTTCGGGATGGGCGCTCGCAGTTCTGGGAAGGCGCCCGGACGAGGGAAGGCTGCGCCTCGACCGGGCCATCGAACTGGCGCCCGATCATGCGATGGCGCGATACGCCCGTTCCTGGCAACGAGTCGGCGCCCGCGATCTCGCCGACGCTCTGGAGGATGTCGAAGCGGGGCTCGACGTCCAACCGCTCGAGCGCGCGCTGCTGGCCGCGCGCGCTCGTTTGACCTTATGCGCTGGGCGCATCGACGAAGCGGACGCGCTCGCCGAGCAGGCCATATCGCTCCGGCCTGACGTCGACACGTTTCTTTACACACGCGTCGTCGTAGCGAGCTTGCGTGGAGAGCCCAAATCGGCGGTGCGCCTGGCCCAAAAGGCGGCGCAGATCTCGGGCAACGAAAGGATGTCTCTGGCCCATCTCGCCTATGCCCTGGCGTGCGCTGGGCGGGAGGCGGAAGCGCGTCGGACCTATGCGGCCGCGAGCGTCGGCTTCCCGAAGAGCGCCTTGCCGGCGCCTGCGCTGGTCGCGCTCGGCGATTTAGAGGGCGCACGAAACCTATTGCGCGAGGCCGAGGAAAGCGGCTGTCCCTGGCGAAGTTTCGTTTGGTGCTCGCCTACCCTTGCTCGCCTTTGAGTGCGACGCGGCTCACGGGCGACGAGCCGATGTCCCTCGCCCATCTCAGCTACGCCGTGGCGGGCCTTCGATTGGCGCCACATCCGCAAACGGCCGCTCCGCGGCGACAAAGCGACCCGAGGCGCGCGACGCGCAATCTCTGATAGAAACGGACCGTCGGTTGACGTCAGCGTTGCGTCGTCCTGGACTTTTCGGGATTAAAGAAGTCTCATTGCGCGATCGCCGTAGTCTGGAGGCAAGGCACGAATCGCAGATGAAGGGGCCAGTCTGGGGATTTGCGGGATTCGAATTCAGCGCGGGCGAAGGCTTGCGCAGGGACGGCGACCTGATCGCGCTGCAGCCCAAGGTGCGGCAATTGCTGGAACTGCTGTTGCGCGCCGAGGGCGCGGTGGTGACCAAGACGGCCATCGCCGCCGCGCTGTGGCCCCGTGAGGCGGCTTCCGACGAGTCGATCTCGCGTCTGGCGCATCTGTTGCGGCGCGCGCTCGGCGATAAATCCGGCGAGAGCGTCAGGACGGTTTATGGCGAGGGGTTGCGACTGCAAGGCGCAACGGAGGTTCGCGGCGCGCTCGAACCGGCAGATCGCGCGCCCGCAGCGCAAGCCTTTCGGCAATCCGTCTACGAGATCGCCGCCGGTCGCACGACGACGGGCCTCAACCGCGCGCTCGCGGCGCTGCGCGGCGCGCTCGCCAAAGACCCCGACAACGCCGACGCCTGGAGCCTCTGCGCCGAGGCCACTGTGTCGCTGACGACCCGCGGGGCGCTGGCTCCGCGCGTCGCCGGCAGTCAGATATGCGACTACGCCTCGACCGCGCTCAGGTTGAACCCGCGGCACGCCATAGCGATGGCGAGCCTGGGATGGGCGCGCGCGGTGATCGGCAAGCAAATCGAAGAGGGACGGCGGCGCGTAGACCAAGCCGTCGAATGGGCGCCCACGACAGCGATGCCGCGATATCTGCGCGCCTGGCTGCGCGTGCATGTCCGCGATCTGTCCGGCGCTTTCGCAGATGTCGAAGCTGGTCTCGCCGCCGAACCGCTCGATCGCGCGCTGCTCAACCTGCGTGCGCGGGTGTTGCTCTATATGGGCCGCGTCGATGAGGCCGACGCCTTCGCACGCGACGCCTTGCGGCTGCGGCCCGACGTCGACACGCTCCTTTACACTCGGGTCGTAATTGCGAGCCGGCGCGGCGATCCGGCGGCGGCCGTGGATTTCGCCGAAAAGGCGACGCAGATCACTGGCGGCGAGCGAGTTTCGCTCGCCCTGCTGGCCTTCGCCTTGGCGGGCGCGGGTCGAGAAAGCGAAGCGCGCCGCACGCTCGACGCCGCGAGCGTGGGATACCCGACAACCGCATTTCTCGCCCCCGCCTGGGTGGCGTTGGGCGACATCGAAACCGCGCGCAAAGTATTGCGCGAGGCTGACGAGAATGGTTGCCCCTGGCGCAGCTTCACCTGGTGCTCGCCAACCCTCGCCCGCCTGTGATCTCGAAGCCGCGGTTGCCGTTCGTTCAGTGAATCTGCGGGCGGACGTGGCCGAACCAAGCACTCACCGCACGGCGACGCGTTGCGCGCTCTTCTGCGGTCTCGCGGCTCTGATAACCCGTGCCCGAATCGCGCGGTCCGGCGCCGATATCGCGCCACTCGCGTTCGCCGAGTTCGGCGCGCAGATCGGGAGCATGGATATCGTCCCACCAACGCTTCGGCCAAGTGAGAACGGTTTGAATCCGGCCCGCAAACCGCTTATTGTTTTCGCCAACGAAAGGAACAAGCGGCGCGTGCAGCTGGCTGGCTGACATAAAGACCTCCTCCGGCCCGGAGGCCGATTTTGCGCCCAAATGCAAACTTTGTGCATTGTGCGCAAAGATTACGCTTCATGGGCAAATTATGCGCCGCGGCCATTGATCGGTCAAACGAATGTTTGTAGAGTAATTAATAACAAATTTCGATGGATTGAAATGCTCGACACCGACCAGCTCCGATCGTTTCTCGCCATCGTCGACCTCGGCTCGTTCACCCGCGCCGCGGAGCGGGTCAATAAGACCCAGTCGGCGGTCTCGATGCACGTGCGCCGGCTCGAAGAGCAATTGGGCTGCGCGCTGTTCATCAAGCATGGCCGCGGCGCGCGCCTCACCGCCGAGGGCGACGAACTCATCGATTTCGCCCGGCGCATCGTGCAGACCGAGGCGGCCGCCTATGCCGCGCTGTCGCGCAAGGGGCTCCGCGGCTCGGTGCGGCTCGGCATCCCCGACGACTACGCCGAAACCTTCCTCGCCGAGATCCTCACTCGCTTCCGTCATCGCCATCCGATGGTGGAGATCGCCGCGACCTGCGAGAACACCCTCGAACTGGCCGGGCTCGTCCAGGGCGGCGCGCTCGATCTGGCGCTGGTGACCGATCACGACGGGCTCGAAGGGTTCGAGTTGATCCGTGAGGAGTCGCTGGTCTGGGCGGCCTCGCCGAAGATGAAGCTGCGCCATGACGAGCCGACCGCGCTGGCGCTGTGGTCGGCCCCCACCGCGTGGCGCAAGGTCGCCGACGAAGCGCTGGAGGGGCAGCGCGACAGCGTTCGCGCCGCGCTCGTCTCCAAGAGCTACGCCGCGATCGGGGCCGTGGTGCGCGCCGGCCTGGCCGCGACCATGCTCCCGGTCAGCATGGTCGGCGAAGGCTTGCACGTACTCGGGCCGGAGTGGGGACTGCCGCCTCTGCCGCTCAGCCGCATGGGCCTCATTCGTGCGCCCGGGAAGGCGAGCGAGGAGGCCACCGCGTTGGCCCAGGCGATCCGCGACACGATACCGCAGATCCCGCGGCGGGCGCCCTGAGCGGTTCGTAAATCACTGATTTTCCAAGGCCTCTATACTCGTTGGGCGAGCGCCACCGGCTCAAAAGTTAACTATAGATGAATTTTGGATTTACATTCGTAATTAGGGACTTACGTCCGCAACCGATTTCTGTTTAATTTACGATTGTCAGGCGTTGATTTGGAAACGCGGACTTGCCGTTGTTGGCGACGGGAGGCGGTTATGTTGAACGCGCTTTGGAATTTCGTAACCGACCAGACCGGAGCCACGAGACTCGAGGCCGCGTTGATTGCGGCGATCCTCGGCGTCGCGCTGCTCGACGTACTCATCAGCCGCGGCGGTCGCCTGACCGGCGAACTGAGTCAGGTCAGCATCTCTCCGCGCTGACGCGAGATCGACGCGGGGATTGAAAATGCTACGCGCGGTTCGCCTGCGCGTTGGCGCAACGCCTAAACAACAAAACGCCTAAACAACAAACTGCGCGGGTCGGCGACTCCGTCCGGCCAAGAATTGACGAGATTTACCGGGCCAGGCCCGTCGGGCGCGGACCGCCGGTCGCCCAGTCCAGCAATTGGGCGGTATGAGCGACAGGAACGCGGGTTCCGGCGGCGATCTGGGTCAGGCAGCCGATATTGCCGGCCGCGATCACATCGGGCGCCGTGCCCTCGATATGGGCGATCTTGCGCTCGCGCAGCCGCCCGGCGATCTCCGGCTGGAGCAGATTGTAGGTTCCCGCCGAGCCGCAGCACAGATGGCCCTCGGGCGGGTCGAGCACGACGAACCCCGCGGCAACAAGCAATTGCTTGGGCTGCACGCGAACTTTCTGCCCGTGCTGCAACGAGCAGGCGCTGTGATAGGCGACCCGCAGGCCGATCGGCTGAGCCGGCCGCTGCAGCCCGATCTCGCTCATCAACTCCGTCACGTCGCGCGCCAGCGCGGCGATTTTGGCCGCCTTGGCGGCGAATTCCGCGTTGTCGCGAAACATCACGCCATAGTCCTTCACCGTCGTGCCGCAACCGGAGGCGTTGACGACGATGGCGTCGAGGCCGTCGCTCTCGATCTCCCGAGTCCAGGCGAGGATATTCGCTCGGGCGTAGCCATGACCGTCGTGGCCGAGGTGGTGATTGAGCGCGCCGCAGCAGCCCGCGCCCGCGGCGATGACAACCTCGCAGCCGTGCCGCGTCAGCAGCCGCACCGTGGCCTCGTTGATTTCGGGCGCCAGCACCTTTTGCGCGCAACCCGTCATCAGCGCGACGCGACGTTTGCGCGGCGTCGTGCTGGCCACGACCTGCGCTCGATCGAGCCGCGAGGCCGGCGCGAGCTTGTCGGGGATCAGGTCGAACGACGCGCGCAGCGCTTTCGGGGCCAGGCCCGCCAACGGCTTGACGAGTCGTCCCGCCGTCATCGCCAGCCGAAACAGCGCCGGCCGCGGCAATACGACGCTCAGGATCTTGCGAAACGCCCGATCCCACAGAGGTCGCCGATAGGTCTTTTCGATGTGACGGCGCGCGTGATCGACCAGATGCATGTAGTCGACGCTGGAGGGACAGGTAGTCATGCAGGAGAGGCAAGAGAGGCAGCGGTCGATGTGCTTGACGACCTCGCCGGTGGCCGCGCGATCGTTCTCCAGCATGTCCTTGATGAGATAGATGCGCCCGCGCGGACTATCGAGTTCGTCGCCGAGCAGCGCATAGGTCGGGCAGGTCGCGGTGCAGAAGCCGCAGTGCACGCATTTGCGGAGGATCTTTTCCGCGGCGTTGGCGCCGGGATCGGCGAGTTGGGCGAGGCTGAAATTCGTTTGCATGTCGTCAGAGTCCCTCGCGCATCCGGCCGGGATTGAGCACGCCCACGGGATCGAGCCCCGCTTTGACGCGCGCCGACAGCGCCGCGAGCGGTCCCTCCTCCGGCTCGAACACCGCCACGCGCTCGCGCGTCGCTTCCGACGCGACGACGAGGGTCGCATGGCCGCCGCGCGGCTTCATCGCCGCACGCACGATTGCCGCGCCGCCGTCGGCGCCGGCCTCGCTCGCCTCGACGCTCAACCAGACGAGCCCGCCGCCCCAATCGAACAACGCCTCCGCCGTCGCGAGCCGCCCGGCGACTTCATCGAAGACGGCGGCGGCCAGACTGGGCGTCGGGCACAGCCGCCAGACGATACGGTTTTCGAGCGGCAGCAGCGGCGCGACTTCGCCAACGTCGGCCCAGAATTTCGCCGAGGCCGCTGTGTCGAGCCGCGCGCCCCGGCCCAGCAGCTTTTCGACCGCCTCGACGCGATAGGCGACGGAAGGCGCCGGGCCTTCGAGCCGGAACGCCGTCACCGCGCGTTGCGCCGCCGCCGCCGGCAAATGGGCGACCGAACTCACCTCGAACGGCGTGTTGAGCGCTTTCGCCATCGCGGCGATCGCCGCCGCGTTGCCGAGTCCGGACACCAACAACGTGCATTCGGTCTCCGGCCGCGGCGCCACTTTCAGCGTGATTTCCGTGAGCACGGAAAGCGTGCCGAACGACCCGGCGAGCAACTTGCTCATGTCGTAGCCGGTGACGTTCTTGACGACTTTGCCGCCGGCCTTCCAGACCTCGCCGGCGCCGTTGACGGCGGAAAAGCCGAGAAGGAAATCGCGCGGCGCTCCCGCGCGCACGCGACGTGGTCCGGCGAGATTGCAGGCGACGACGCCCCCGAGCGTCGGTTCGGCTTCGGCGTCGCTTGCGAGCAGCGCGCGCCAGCAGGGCGGCTCGAAGGCGAGCATCTGTCGCCTAGCGGCAAGCTCCGCCTCGATCGTCGCCAGCGGCGTCGCCGGCCGCGCGGTGAGCACCAGTTCGGCCGCCTCGTAATTCACGATTCCCGAAAGTCCGGAAACATCGAGCGTGTGTTCGGCCCTGACCGGTCTTCCGAACCCGCGTTTGCTCCCCCCCGCGACGATCTCCAGCCTTTGCGTGGAATTCGCCGCCCAGGCGACGGCCTCGGCGATCTGCTTTTCGTCGGCGGGGCGGAACAGGGTCATGGCGTCTCGCCTCAGAAGCGGGGCAGGTCGGGAAAGCGCAGCGCGCCGGCGCGCACATGCGTGCGGTTGAGTTCGGCGCAACGGCAGAGCTGCGGGAACACTTTGCCGGGATTGAGCAGGCTCGAATCGTCGAAGGCGCATTTGAGCCGCTGCTGCTGGTTCAAATCCACTTCGTCGAACATCGTGTCCATCAGGTCGCGTTTTTCGATGCCGACCCCGTGCTCGCCGGTCAGCACGCCCCCGACTTCCACGCAGAGGCGCAAGATGTCGGCGCCGAAATCCTCCGCCTTCTGCAACTCGCCGGGGATGTTGGCGTCGTAGAGGATGAGCGGATGCAGATTGCCGTCGCCGGCGTGGAATACGTTGGCGCAGCGCAGGCCGTAATTCTTCTCCATCTCTTTCATGCGGTTGAGCACGCGACCGATTTCCCTGCGCGGGATCGTGCCGTCCATACACAGATAGTCGGGCGAAATGCGCCCGACGGCGGGGAACGCCGCCTTGCGCCCAGCCCAGAACAGCAGCCGCTCCTCTTCGGAGCGGCTCACCCGGCAACTCGTTGCGCCATGTTCGATCGCGATGCGCTCGACTTCGGCGATGAGATGGTCGACTTCGGCCGCGACGCCGTCGAGTTCGACGATCAGCAGCGCCTCGGCGTCGAGCGGATAGTCGGCGTGAACGAAATCCTCGGCCGCCTGGATGGCGAGCCTGTCCATGATCTCCATGCCGCCGGGAATGATCCCGCCGCCGATCACCGCGGCCACACAATCGCCCGCGCCCTCGACGCTGGGAAACCCGATCAGCAGCGCCCGCGCGCCCGGCGGAATCGGCAGCAGCCGCACCGTCACTTCGGTGACGACGCCGAGCATGCCTTCCGAGCCGACGAGAACGCCGAGCAGATCGAGACCGCCCGCGTCAAAATGCTTGCCTCCCAGGCGGATGACCTCGCCGTCGATGGTTACGAACTCGACCCCGATCACGTTGTTGGTGGTCAGTCCGTATTTGAGGCAGTGCACACCGCCGGAATTCTCCGCGACATTGCCGCCGATCGTGCAGGCGATCTGGCTCGACGGATCGGGCGCATAATACAGCCCGTGGGCCTGCACGGCCTGGGAGACGCCGAGATTGGTGACGCCGGGCTGCACGACCGCGCAACGGTTGTCGACGTCGATTTCGACAATGCGCTTGAACTTGCTCAGGCCCAACAGCACGCCGTCTTCGAGGGGCAGCGCCCCGCCCGACAGCGACGTGCCCGCGCCGCGCGGCACGACCTTGACGTTGTTGGCCTTGCAATAGCGCAACACGTCGGCGACCTGCGCCGTCGTCTGAGGCAGCACGACGACCATCGGAACCTGCCGATAGGCGGTGAAGGCGTCGCATTCGTAGGCCCTGCGCTCGCGCTCGCTGTCTATCACCCCCTCGCCGGGAACGAGGCGGCGCAACGTGGCGACGATCTCGGCGCGACGGGCGAGAACGCCCGCGTCGGGCTCGGGCATCCGGATCATGACAGGCCCCCCCGCGAAGGCCGGCGCCGTCCTTGCGACGATCCGTGCTCGCTCATGCGAACGACCCTCCGTCCTCCCCGACGCCTCTCCCGCCGCCGGAGAAGACGTGCGGCGCCGTTTGCCGCACATCGACAACGCCGCAGGAATGGCGGCTTGTCAACATCCGAAGCGTCGGCGTGTAAGACTCCTGGTCGATCCGAATCGAAGCGATAAGTCTCCAGTCCGGCGTGCGCTGCAGGAGCACTCCCTGCTTGCATTGACGCCACGACAAGAAATTAAGTCTCGGCAACTGGCTATAGCTTGGGCGTTTGTTCTCGTTCTATGCAAACAATTTGCCCGATGCTGAAAATTTGGCCGCGACGCGCCGATCGAGATTTGTCATAATTGTCGAACAGCTTTTCGATGACGCGGCGTCCGCTCTGGCGGTCGCCGAGGGAGCGGAGTATGTCCGTGATCGAATCCGCTGTGACGTTCGCGGCGACAGCGGGATCGCGACGGCGGCACAGCTCGCCTGAAGTCGCCCTGATGGGCATCTACGAGATCTCGAAGATCTTGAACGGACCGGCGCGTCTCGATCAGACGCTCGCGGCGGTCGTCAATGTGATGAGCAGCTTTCTCGAGATGCGTCTCGGGATAGCGACCATACTCGATACGCGAGGGGAGCCCGAGATCGTCGCCTCCGCCGGCTGGGCCGGCGAGACCAAGGGGCGGCCGATCGACACGTTGCCGCGAGACGTCATCGATCGCATTGCTGCCACTGCGACGCCGATCGTCGTCGAAGACATCTTTGCCGACCCGCTGTTCGCCAGCGCCGCAAACCTCATCGCCAGCCGCGTCGAGGGACGGGTCGCCTTCGTCGGCGTGCCGATCAAGAGCCGCGACCGCGTCGTCGGCACGCTGTCGATCGTTCGTCCCTGGGACGGCGCCGGCGGGCTCGGTTTCGACGACGATCTGCGCTTTCTGAGCATGGTCGCCAATCTGGTTGGCCAAACCGTGCGCCTGCACCGGATGCTGGCGGCCGATCGCGTCAAGCTGATGGACGAGAAGCACGCGCTGGAAAAGGCGCTCGACTCCCAGATCAACGATCACCGCCGTACGCCGACGCCGAAGGTTGGCGGCATTGTCGGCGAAAGCGGCGCCATTCGCAAAGTGCTCGACAGGATCGCCGTGGTCGCCAGGACCAATTCGACCGTGCTGTTGCGCGGCGAGAGCGGCACCGGCAAGGAGCTGTTTGCGCGCGCCATCCACGATCTGTCGATGCGCAAGACCAAGGCTTTCGTGAAACTGAACTGCGCGGCGCTGCCCGAGAGCGTGCTCGAATCCGAACTGTTCGGCCATGAACGCGGCGCCTTTACCGGCGCCATCGGCCAGCGCGCCGGGCGGTTCGAACTCGCCAACGGCGGCACCTTGTTGCTCGACGAGATCGGCGAGATCTCCGCGAGCTTCCAGGCCAAATTGCTGCGCGTCCTGCAGGAAGGCGAATTCGAACGCGTCGGCGGTGCTCGCACATTGAAAGTCGATGTACGGCTGGTTTGCGCCACCAACAAGAACCTCGAAGAAGCCGTCGCCAAGGGAACGTTCCGCGCCGACCTGTACTACCGGATCAACGTGATTCCGATTTTCCTGCCGCCGCTGCGCGAGCGTCCCGGCGACATCGCTCTGCTCGCGCGCTCTTTCCTCGATCGCTTCAACAACGAGAACGACCGCAAGTTGACGTTCGCGCCCGGCGCGGTGGACATGCTCAAACGTTGCGATTTTCCCGGCAACGTGCGCGAGTTGGAAAACTGCGTGCGTCGAACTGCGACACTTGCCGGCGGCGTGGCGATCACCAAGGACGATCTGTCGTGCGCGAGCGGCGAATGCCTGTCCTCGGTGCTGTGGACCGGCCATAGCCGCGGCGTCTTCAGCGACCCCATCGAAGATCTCGCGCGGGGACGAACCATTGCGGCGCCGACGCCCGAGCGCGCGCTCCCTGTCGAACGTGCTGCGCCGCCGCCGCCGCGGTGCGCCGACGAGGATGAAGCCGAGGATCAGCGAGGCTGCGAGCACGCCGACAGCCCGGAGTGCCCGGCCAATGCACGCATGACCGAGAAAGACCGCCTCATCGACGCGCTGGAGCGCACCGGCTGGGTGCAGGCCAAAGCCGCGCGCGTCCTCGGCATCACGCCACGCCAGATCGGCTACGCTCTGCGCAAGTACCACATCGATATGAAGCGCTTTTGAGAGCGCCGGGCGATCTGGGACAGGCGCCAACTCCGCGCCAGCGCCGCGTTATCTCAAAGAAGTCGCAACAGTTTGCAGACATCTCTGGGCGCGCGACCGTGTCAACCAACCGCCTCGTCCTGTGGCCCCTGTGGTCCTGAGCCTGTCGATGAGGCCTCAGGATGAGGTAACTGGGGGCGTGGCCGGGTGTCTTCATGCCCTGGCGCGAAAGCGCGGATTCGGTAAAACCATTCGCGCAATCACCCCGTCGTTCGTGTCAGCATCCCGACAATCGTCTGTCCGGTCGTGACGGTCCTTTCCGACAAGTTCCATATCTCATTGAAAAACATGGCCTCTCAGACTGGCACGGCGCTTGCGCTATCCCCCGCATCGTCATGTTCGCGAGAGGGCCGCCGCCATGAGTTCACCGATTGTCATTTCGCTGGACAGCCTTGCGCCCGTCGACTTCGAGGCCATGAAGGCGGCGGCGACGTCGGGCGGTTGCGCCTCGACTTCGTGCGGTTCGTCGGACGCGCCTGAGGACATGGATGCGGCGCTGTGGGCGCGCATCAAGGACCATCCCTGCTATTCCGAAGAAGCCCACCACTATTTCGCGCGCATGCATGTGGCGGTCGCGCCGGCCTGCAACATCCAATGCAATTACTGCAATCGCAAATACGACTGCGCCAACGAAAGCCGCCCGGGCGTGGTCTCGGAGAAGCTGACGCCCGATCAGGCGCTGCGCAAAGTGATCACCGTGGCCAATGAAGCGCCGCAGCTTTCCGTGCTCGGAATCGCCGGCCCCGGGGACGCCTGCTACGATTGGAAGAAGGCCAAGTCCACTTTCGAGAAGGTCGCGGCCGTCATCCCCGACGTCAAACTCTGCATTTCGACGAACGGGCTCTCGTTGCCTGACCGCGTCGATGAACTCGTGGCGATGAATGTCGACCATGTGACGATCACCATCAATATGGTCGATCCCGAGATCGGCGCCAAAATCTATCCGTGGATCTTTTATCAGCACGAGCGTTGGACCGGCGTCGAGGCCGCACGCATCCTGCATGAGCGGCAGATGCTCGGCCTGGAAATGCTGACGGAACGCGGCATCCTCACCAAAGTCAACTCGGTGATGATCCCCGGCGTCAACGACGAGCATCTGATGGAAGTCAACGCCTGGGTGAAGGCGCGCGGCGCCTTCCTGCACAACATCATGCCGCTGATCTCCGACCCCGCCCATGGCACGCATTTCGGCCTGACGGGACAACGCGGACCGACGGCCGCGGAGCTGAAGAGCCTGCAGGACCGGCTGGAGGGCGGCGCCAAAATGATGCGCCATTGCCGGCAGTGTCGCGCCGACGCGGTCGGGTTGCTCGGCGAAGATCGCGGGCAGGAGTTCATGCTCGACAAGCTGCCTGAAGACGTCGTCTACGATCCCAGCCGCCGCGCCGCCTATCGCGAGATCGTCGCCGAGGAACGAGGCGACCATGTCGCGGCCAAGCGGCAGGCGGATGAGGCGGTCAAAGAAGTCGCGGCGGCGAGCCGTCCGGTGTTGGTTGCTGTCGCCACCAAGGGCGGCGGCCGCGTCAACGAACATTTCGGCCACGCCCGCGAATTCCAGGTCTACGAGGCCTCAGCCAAAGGCGTCGCGTTCGTCGGCCATCGCCGCGTCGACTCCTATTGCATGGATGGTTTCGGCGAAGACGCCACTCTGGACTCTGTCATCGCGGCGCTGGCTGGCGTCGAGTTCGTGCTCTGCGCCAAAGTCGGCGATTGCCCGAAGGACATGCTGAGCGCGGCCGGCATCGAGGCCGACGACGCCTACGCCTACGACTACATCGAGAGCGCGATCGGCGCGCTCTACGCCGAACGTTTCGGCGAACAGATCGCGCGCGCCGTCGCGTGACGACACGGCGCTCAACCTTGAGAGAGGAACGACATGGCTTACAAGATCATCGCCTCGCAATGCACCGCCTGCGGCGCCTGCGAATTCGAATGCCCCACCGCCGCGATCAAGATGAAGCGCGACACCTATATCATCGACCCGAAAATCTGCACGGAATGCGAGGGGCATTTCGACAAGCCGCAGTGCAACACGGTCTGTCCTGTGCCTAAGACTTGCGTGAAGGCGTGATCGAGAGCACAAAACCCGCCGATGCGACGCCGCTCGAGCCCTTCGGGGCCGAGGACGGTCCCTTTGATTGGTTAGGCAATCCCGTGTCCTGCACGGATTGCCCCCACGAGGAAAATCGCCAGGCGGGCAAGTGCGATCTTGGCACGACCTGTGTGCGCGATCGGCGCGCGCGCCGCATCGACCGCTTCTTTGCGGCGTTGCCGGCGCAGGCCGATCGTCATCTGAACCATCCCTATTTCGAGGTTCGGACCTTGGCGGCGCGCTATGCGTCGCCGTTCCGTCTCACTTCGCTGATCGAAGATCCCGAACCCGATGTCCGCGCGATGGTCGCCCTGCGGCTGCCGCTTGCGCGCGTCGGCCGCTTGGTCGACGATCCCGAGCCGCGGGTGCGCATGGCGCTGGCGCAGCGTCTGCAAGGGGATGCGCTCGCCGCTCTCTTTCTCGATCCAGATTATGCGGTGCGGCTCGCGGCGGCGCGCCGCGCCGAGCCGGCTCTTCTTATCAGATTGATGCGGGACGTCGACGTCTCCGTGCGGCGCGAAGTCGCGCGCCGGATCCCGCTCACGTCTCTGCCGGCGATGATCGCGGACCCCGAACCCCTGGTGCGGCTCGATGTCGCGCGCCGCCTATCGCCAACAGCGTTGAAGTTGATGACCGGCGACCGGGATTTCCGCATTCGCTTCGTTTGCGCGGAACGCCTCGCGGTTCGCGATCTCGCCGCGCTCGTCGACGACGCCGACGAACTCGTGCGCGAGGTCGCGCGCAAAAGACGGGAAACAGGAGAAGCAGATGGGCTTGGCGCGTGAACAGGAAATTGAAGTGCGCGGACCGCCGGTGTTTCGTCCCGGCGAGAAAGTGCGCGCGACCAAATACGTCAAGAACGACGGCACCTATCCACGCCGAGAGATCGGCGAAATCCTGGTGCGCAAGGGCGAGGTTGGCTACGTCCGCGACATCGGCACCTATTTGCAACAATTCTACATCTACGCCGTCGAGTGGATCGACAGCGGCACGCTCGTCGGCATGCGCGCCAAGGAGCTGGAAAGCCTGGCGCCGCCAGCGCCCTGAACGAGGAACTGCCATGAAAGTGATGATTCGCCGCGGCGACAAGGGACTGTCGGCCTATGTCCCGAAGAAGGACCTCGAAGAGGCGATCGTCGAGACCGAGCGGGAAACCCTGTGGGGCGGCACGATCAAGTTGCGCAATGGTTGGACGCTGATCCTGCCGGACATGCCTGCGGACACGCGACTTCCCATCACGGTCAACGCCAGGAAACTTGGAGAGGACGAATGACCTCCGTCACGACGCAATCCCGACAATCCGAGGTCGCGGACATGCTCACGCAGGTCCGGAGCGCGCTCGCCACCGACGAGTTGATCCCGTACCTCGGTCCGGGCCTGCTGGCGCTCACGGAGGCGAAGGTTCCCAGCGCGCCGGAGGAGGTCGCCGCTGCACTGCACAAGCGCGCGCCGGCGCCGTTACGCATTCGCACCAATATGTGGTCAGTCGCGCAGTTCATCGAGAGCCGCCGACATCGCAAAACGCTGCAGGCCTTCATGGCGGAGATATTCTCGACGCCGGTTTCGCCGTCGCCGCTGCTCGTCGCTCTGGCTGAGAAACAACTCTCGCTTGTAGTCAACACCTGGTACGACGACGCCTTCGTACGCGCGCTCGAGCAGGCCGCTTACAACGACTTCGTCGAGATCCAGGGCGTCACCCGCGCCGGCGGGTTCGGTTTGGATTGGACGCGCGCTTATGACAGCGAGGGCCGCGAAACGGACGCGGCGACCGTCGACGCAGCGAAGACGATCGTCTATGCGCCCCACGGCGGCGTGAGGCCGGCGAAGAACTTCCTGGTGTCGGACTCCGATTATGTCGAGACCCTGACGGAGATCGACATCCAATCGCCGATTCCCGACGCCGTGAAGGCGCGCCGTGCGACACGCGGATTCCTGTTCCTCGGTTGTCGCTTCCACGACCAGATGTTGCGCACCTACGCGCGCCAGATCATGAAACGTTCGAAAGGCCCGCACTACGCCGTGATCGACGCGGCGACGGCGACCCGCAACGAATTGCGGTTCCTCACCGACCACGACATCGCGCCGATCGAGGCGCCGCTCGTCGTCGTCCAGGCGGCGCTCGGCTGACAGCGTCCAAACTCTTGACACGAGACCGGGGATCGCAGGGCTGGCTCTGCGGTCCCCGAAATGTTTGGCGCTCCTGGTTGATGTCGCGCGGCGTTTGTAGACTTTGTCGCGTGTGCGACACCAGCGCGTCTTGCGTCTCCGCCAAGCAAATAATCGCGTATCTATATGGTTTCATTGCTGAAAGCGTATCATTTCGCAGTTGGCACGATCCTTGAACACCTACCTGTGCAAGGCGGCGAGACGCGCTGCCGAATGTTCGGTCGGGGTCGATGAGGCCCTTCAAAGGAAAAGGACTTCAACATGGCAGCGCTGCGTCAAATAGCTTTCTACGGCAAGGGGGGCATCGGCAAGTCTACGACCTCGCAGAACACGCTGGCTGCGCTCGTCGACCTCGGCCAGAGGATTCTGATCGTCGGTTGCGATCCCAAGGCGGACTCGACCCGTCTGATCCTCAACGCCAAGATGCAGGACACCGTGCTGAGCCTCGCGGCCGAGGCGGGTTCGGTCGAGGACCTCGAACTCGAAGACGTGCTGAAGGTCGGTTACAAGGGCATCAAGTGCACGGAATCCGGCGGTCCGGAGCCCGGCGTCGGTTGCGCCGGCCGCGGCGTGATCACCGCCATCAACTTCCTCGAAGAGAACGGCGCCTATGACGACGTCGACTATGTCTCCTACGACGTGCTCGGCGACGTGGTGTGCGGCGGCTTCGCGATGCCGATCCGCGAGAACAAGGCGCAGGAAATCTACATCGTCATGTCCGGCGAGATGATGGCGCTCTATGCCGCCAACAACATCGCCAAGGGCATTCTCAAATACGCCCATTCCGGCGGCGTGCGCCTGGGCGGGCTCATCTGCAACGAGCGCCAGACCGACAAGGAGCTGGAGCTGGCTGAGGCTCTGGCCAAGCGCCTGAACTCGAAGCTCATCCACTTCGTGCCGCGCGACAACATCGTCCAGCACGCCGAATTGCGCCGCAAGACGGTCATCGAATACGCGCCCAACAGTCAGCAGGCCCAGGAATATCGTCAGCTCGCCGAAAAGATCCACGCGAATTCCGGCAAGGGCACGATCCCGACCCCGATCACCATGGAAGAGCTGGAAGAAATGCTGATGGAGTTCGGCATTATGAAGTCGGAAGAGCAAGCGCTCGCCGAACTGCAGGCCAAGGAAGCCGCCGTGGCTGCGCGCGGTTGATCTGAGGCCCTGCGACGACGCGCGGCCCGGCCCTTGAACCCGGCGGCGCGCGTCGGCGATCCTTCCTCCAGACGATAGGTGGGCTACATGAGCCTCGATTACGAAAACGACGGCGAGCTGAACGAAAAGATCATAGGCGAAGTGCTCGCGCAATATCCGGACAAATTCGCCAAGCGTCGGCGCAAGCATCTTTCGGTCGCCAAGGCTGCGGGCGAGGATCCCGCCGCGGGCGAAGGCCAAGCCCTGACCGAGTGCGACGTCAAGTCCAACATCAAGTCGATTCCCGGCGTGATGACCGTTCGCGGCTGCGCCTACGCGGGGTCGAAGGGCGTGGTGTGGGGGCCGATCAAGGACATGGTCCACATCAGCCACGGCCCCGTCGGTTGCGGACAATATAGCTGGTCGCAGCGCCGTAACTACTACATTGGCAACACCGGCGTCGACACTTTCGTCACCATGCAATTCACCTCCGACTTCCAGGAGCGCGACATTGTGTTCGGCGGCGACAAGAAGCTCGAAAAGGTCATCACCGAGATCAACACTCTGTTCCCGCTCGCCAACGGCGTGACGATTCAATCGGAATGCCCGATCGGTCTGATCGGCGACGACATCGAAGCTGTGGCCAAGAAGAAGGCCAAGGAAATCGGCAAGACCATCGTTCCCGTGCGTTGCGAGGGGTTTCGCGGCGTGTCGCAGTCGCTGGGACATCACATCGCCAACGACACCATCCGCGATTGGGTGTTCGACAAGAAGGAAGTCGAATGGGAAACCGGTCCCTATGACGTCAACGTCATCGGCGACTACAACATCGGCGGCGACGCCTGGGCCTCGCGCATCCTGCTCGAAGAAATCGGCCTTCGGGTTGTCGGCAACTGGTCGGGCGACGCGACGCTCGCCGAAATCGAGCGCGCGCCCAAGGCCAAGCTCAATCTCATCCACTGCTATCGGTCGATGAACTACATCTGCCGGCATATGGAAGAGAAATACGGCGTCGCCTGGTTGGAGTACAACTTCTTTGGTCCGTCGCAGATCGAAGGCTCGTTGCGCAAGATCGCCAAACACTTCGGCCCGGAGATCGAGGCCAAGGCCGAGTTGGTCATCGCCAAGTATCGCACGCTCGTCGACGCGGTGATCGCCAAGTTCAAACCGCGACTGAACGGCAAGACGGTGATGCTCTACCTCGGCGGCCTGCGCCCGCGCCACGTCATCACGGCCTACGAGGATCTCGGCATGGAGATCGTCGGCACCGGCTATGAATTCGGGCACAACGACGACTATCAGCGCACCGGCCATTATGTGAAGAAGGGCACGCTGATCTACGACGACGTCACCGGCTACGAACTCGAGAAGTTCATCGAGAAGGTGCGCCCGGATCTCGTGGGCTCGGGCATCAAGGAGAAGTACCCGGTGCAGAAGATGGGCATCCCGTTCCGTCAGATGCATTCCTGGGACTATTCCGGCCCCTATCACGGCTACGACGGCTTCGCGATCTTCGCACGCGACATGGATCTCGCGATCAACAATCCCGTCTGGGATCTGTTTGACGCGCCTTGGGCGCCCAAGAAGGCCGAGCCGCTGCCGCTCGCGGCCGAATAGACTCTCGCAACCCTCGTCCGGGCCTAACCCGTCCGGACATCCCGTGAAACTCCGACCCTGGTCGCCGTATGGCGCGACAGGGAACGACGAGGTACGTCATCATGCCCCAATCCGCAGAAAAGGTGCTGGACCACGCGCCATTGTTCCGCGAGCCTGAATATCAGGCGATGTTCGCCAACAAGAAGGCGATGTTCGAATGCGGCGTCGCCACCGAGGCGGTCGACGCTCAGTCCGAATACACAAAGTCCTGGGACTATCGCGAGAAGAATCTCGCCCGCGAGTCGCTGGTCGTCAATCCGGCCAAAGCCTGCCAGCCGCTCGGCGCGGTGTTCGCCGCCGCCGGTTTCGAGCGTACGATGAGCTTCGTTCACGGCTCGCAGGGCTGCGTCGCCTATTACCGCTCGCATCTGTCGCGTCACTTCAAAGAGCCGTGCAGCGCGGTGTCTTCGTCCATGACCGAGGACGCGGCGGTGTTTGGCGGCCTCAACAATATGGTTGACGGCCTCGCCAACACATACGCGCTCTATGAGCCGAAAATGATCGCGGTGTCGACCACCTGCATGGCGGAAGTGATCGGCGACGACTTGCAGTCGTTCATCCAGACCGCCAAGGACAAGAAGTCGGTTCCGCAGGAGTTCGACGTTCCCTTCGCCCACACGCCCGCGTTCGTCGGCAGCCATGTCGATGGCTACGACGTGATGATCAAGGGCACGCTGGAGCATTTCTGGAAAGGCGTCGAGCGCAAGCCGAACGGACGCATCAACATCGTCCCCGGCTTCGACGGCTTCTGCGTCGGCAACAACCGCGAGCTGAAGCGCGTGCTCGACCTGATGGGCGTCGACTATACGCTGATCTCCGACGCGTCCGACCAGTTCGATACGCCCTCCGACGGCGAATATCGCATGTACGACGGCGGCACCAAGCTCGACGACGTCAAGGAAGCGCTGAACTCTAAGGCGACGATTTCGCTTCAGCATTGGAACACCCGCAAGACCCTCGACTACGCTGCGGCGCGGGGCCAGGACACCGCGTCCTTCCACTATCCGATGGGCGTGCGCGCGACCGACGAGTTGTTGATGAAAGTTTCGGAACTGTCGGGCAAGGCGATCCCCGAGGCGCTGCGGTTGGAGCGGGGACGGTTGGTCGACGCGATGGCCGACAGCCAAGCCTATCTGCACGGCAAGAAATACGCGATCTACGGCGATCCCGATTTCGTCACCGCGATGGCGCGCTTCGTGATGGAGACGGGCGGCGAGCCGGTGCATTGCCTCGCCACCAACGGCACCAAGCATTGGGAAGAGGAACTCCGTCCCATTCTCGACGCCTCGCCGTTCGGCAAAGACGGCAAGATCTGGGCGGGCAAGGACCTTTGGCACCTGCGTTCGCTGCTGTTCACCGAGCCGGTCGACTTCCTGATCGGCAGCTCCTACGGCAAGTATCTGGAGCGTGACACCGGGACGCCGCTGATCCGGTTGACCTTCCCGATCTTCGATCGCCACCATCACCACCGTTTCCCGCTCTGGGGTTATCAGGGCGCGCTGCGGGTGTTGACGACGATCCTCGACAAGCACTTCGACAAATACGACCACGACACGGTGATCGCGGGCAAGACAGACTACTCGTTCGACCTCACGCGCTGATGTCGGCCGGCGTCGGGGCCCCCATCCCCGACGCCGTCTCTTTGCAAGGAGAGCTTCATGTCGTCAGCGCAGCAACGCGCTCAGGCGCTGTTCAACGAACCGGCTTGCGACACGAACAAAGCCAAGGACGCGACGGCGCGCAAGAAGGGTTGCTCGAAGCCGCTGACGCCCGGGGCGGCCGCGGGCGGTTGCGCTTTCGACGGCGCCAAGATCGTTCTGCAACCGATCACCGACGCAGCGCATCTGATTCATGGAGCCCTCGCCTGCGAAGGCAATTCCTGGGACAACCGCGGCTCGGCCTCTTCCGGGCCGAGTTTATGGCGGCGAAGTTTCACCACGGATCTGACCGAACTCGACGTCGTGATGGGGCAGGGCGAGAAGAAACTGTTCAAGGCGATCCGCGAAATCGTCGAGGCGCATCGGCCGCCCGCCGTGTTTGTCTATTCGACCTGCGTCACGGCGTTGATCGGCGACGATTTGGATGCGGTGTGTTTTCGCGCCGCCGAGCGTTTTGGCGTTCCTGTGGTTCCCGTGCATGCGGCCGGCTTCGTCGGTTCCAAGAACCTCGGCAACAAGCTCGCGGGCGAAGCCCTGCTCGATCATGTCATCGGCTCTGTCGATCCGGACGACGTCAGCGACATGGACGTCAATATCATCGGCGAGTTCAATCTGGTGGGCGAATTCTGGGCGGTGAAGCCGCTCATCGAAGCCTTGGGCATGAGGATTCGCGCGTGCATCCCGGGCGATGCGCGCTACATCGACGTCGCCGGCGCACATACGGCGCGCGCCAACATGATGGTGTGCTCGACCGCGCTCATCAACCTCGCGCGCAAGATAGAAGAGCGGTGGGGCATCCCGTTCTTCGAGGGTTCGTTCTATGGCGTTTCGGATACTTCGGATGCATTGCGTCAACTGGCGCGATTGCTGGTCGATCAGGGCGCGGACGGAGAGCTGCTGGTCCGCACCGAGGCTCTGATCGCGGAAGAGGAGCGCCGTGTCTGGAACCGGCTGGCGCCCTATCGCGAGCGGCTTGCCGGAAAGCGCGTGCTGCTCAACACCGGCGGCGTGAAGTCCTGGTCGGTCGTCGCCGCGTTGCAGGAGATCGGCATGGAAATCGTCGGCACCATGACCAAGAAGTCGACCGACGAGGACAAGGAACGCATCAAGGCGCTGCTGAAGAACGAGAAACACGCCTTCGACTCGTTGGCGCCGCGTGACCTCTACGCCAAGCTGGCGGGCGGCGAGGCGGACATCATGTTGTCGGGCGGGCGCACCCAGTTCATTGCGCTCAAGGCCAAGACCCCTTGGCTCGACATCAACCAGGAGCGCGCGTACCCCTATGCCGGTTACGACGGCATGGTCGAACTCGTCAAACGCATCGACCTCGAAATTCACAATCCGATTTGGGCGCAAGTGCGCGAGCCGGCGCCGTGGATGGATGGCGCTGCGCCGTCGCCCACCACTGGCGATGCGGACTTTGTCGCGCGGACGCGCAAGAAGTTCGCCTCGGCGACTGTCGATGAAATGGGCGAGTGTTAGGAGACCGACGATGGCCAGAATCCTTCACCCCCCCAAGTCCGTTTCGGTCAATCCGCTGAAATCTTCGCAACCGCTCGGCGCGGCTTACGCCTATCTCGGCGTCCAGGGCGCCGTGCCGTTGTTCCATGGCAGCCAAGGCTGCACGTCGTTCGCGCTGGTGCTGCTGGTCAGACACTTCAAAGAGACGATCCCGTTCCAGACGACGGCGATGGACGAGGTGGCGACGATCCTCGGCGGCGCCGACAATCTCGAAGAGGCGATTCTCAATCTCAAGAAGCGCACCAAACCCGAGTTTATCGGGATTTGCACGACGGCGCTGGTCGAGACCCGCGGCGAGGACTTCGTCGGCGAACTCACGCAGATCAAGGCGCGGCGCGCCGAAGATCTCGCCGGAACCGAGATCGTGCTCGCGCAGACGCCCGACTTCGAGGGTTCGATCGAAGAGGGCTGGAGCAAGGCGACGCTCGCGATCATCGAAGGCGTCGCGCGCCGCGGCGCGCCGGCGCGTCGCAATGCGCGCCGTATCAACATTCTGGTTGGTTCCCACCTGACGGTGGCCGACGTCGAGCACTTGCGGGCGTTCGTCGAGGCTTTCGATCTCGAGCCGGTCATTCTACCCGACATTTCCGGTTCGCTCGACGGGACCGTGCCAAAATCATGGACGCCGACGTCCTACGGTGGAGCGCGCATCGACGATATCCGCTCGCTCAACGAGGCGGCGTTGACCATCGCCATCGGCGAGCATATGCGCGCGCCAGCCAAGCGGCTAACCGAACTGACGGGCGTCGACTATGTGATGTTGCGTCAGTTGTATGGGTTGAAGAGCATCGACCGCTTCGTGACTGTGTTGCAGTCGCTGTCGGGTCAACAGGCGCCGGCGGCGATCCGTCGCCGCCGCGCGCAATTGCAGGATGCGCTGCTCGACGGCCACTTTCATTTTTCGGGCAAGCGCGTTGCGCTCGCGGCGGAGCCGGACCTGCTCTATGGACTGTCCAGTTTCTTCGCCGGCATGGGCGCCGAGATCCAGGCGGCGGTGACGACGACGCACACGTCGGCGATCCTGGAGCATATTCCGTGCGAGACCGTCATGGTTGGCGATTTCGGCGACTTCGAGCGGCTCGCAGAAGGCGCCGATCTGCTCGTCAGTCACAGTCACGCTCGGCAGGCCTCCGAAACGCTCGGCGTTCCGCTGATGCGCGTTGGTTTCCCGATCTTCGACCGTCTCGGCAGTCCGCACAAACTGCGTATCCTCTATGAGGGCGCGCGTAATCTGGTGTTCGAAGCCGCCAACTATTTCGAAGCTGCGCGGAGCGAGCCCGACCCGCGCGCGCTCGATCCATTCCAGAACAGGGAGACGCTCGATGAGCGCCATTCGACGTCTGCAAGTCGTGGCCACTGAAGACGAGGGGCGCAAACGCTCGCCAGCGCCCGGCGCCGTTCGCGTCGCTATCGCGACACGAGACATGAAGTCGCTCAACGCGCATTTCGGCTCGGCTCCGCGATTCGCGGTCTATGACGTGACAAAGGTCGGCTGGGACTTTGTCGAAGCGGTGGCTTTCGACGACCGCATGGACGAGTCGGGCGCTCACAAGAGCGAGGGCGAGGACCGAGTGGCGCCGAAAGTGCAAGCGCTCGCCGGCGTTCATCTGCTGTTCTGTCAGGCGATCGGCGGCCCCTCCGCGGCCAAGGTGGTCGCAGCAGGCATTCATCCGATCAAGACGCCGCAGCCCGCGCCGATTCCCGAAGTGTTGGAGCGCACGCGAGCGATGCTGGCGGGCTCGCCGCCGCCTTGGTTGCGCAAGGCGCTCGCGTCGGCGAGCGTCGAGCGCAAGACAGACTTCGAAGAGGATTGAAATGGAAAACGTTATCGAAGACGCCAGCGGACTCGACTCCGAATTCGTCAAGACGCTGGTGCGGGTGCTGCGCGCCGAGGACACATATGGGGTCTGGGAACACAAGCCCGATTCCAAGATCCTCGCCGACTTCATCGTCACCAAGGAGCAACGGCGGCAAATCCCGATCATCGGCGATCCCGACCCTGAGGCGCTCGACCGCGTGGAGAAATTCTACGTCGCGGTAGGGCTCGATATCGAGCGGCTCACCGGCCACATCGCCTCGCCGATGATGAAGATGTCGCACGAAGGGTTCGGGCGCGTTCTGCTCACTGTGGGACGTCTGGTTGTTTTGCAGAAGAGCCTTCGCGACGTCCATCGCTTCGGCTTCGTCGATTTCGCCGCTCTCGCAGAGGCCGGGGAAAAGCTGGTGGCGGAAGCCAAGAGTTGGATCGACAAACTCCCCGAAGTCGTCAACGCCTGAGGTTTGCCATGTCGGACGTGGACACGCTCAAAGCCGAGATCAGGAAACTCTCGGCGAAGGCGACGACAACGAAGATGAATTTGCACGACTTGTCGGAGGAGCTTCCCATCAACTGGATGCAGATTCCGGAAGTCGCGCGCGCCGCGCACGAGGCTTATGCGGCGCTCGAAGCGGCGCGGGCGAAACTGAGGGAAATTGGGGGTTGAGATGGCATTCTGCACGCGTGACGGCTCCGCTTGGACGCCGAGCTATCTGACTTCGATCGACGGCTCCAAGTGCATCGGCTGCGGGCGATGTTTCAAGGTCTGCTCGCGTGACGTCATGCACCTGCACGGCATCGACGAGGACGGTCAAGTGCTCGGCAAAGTGACCGAGGACGACGACGACGACTTCGACGGCGAACTCAATCGCAAGATCATGCTTGTCGACAACGCTGGCGCCTGCGTTGGCTGCGGCGCCTGTTCGCGCGTTTGTCCGAAAGACTGTCAGAAGCACGTCGCCGCCGATCAGATCCCGGCATGAGACTTGCGTGACTCTCCTCCACGTGTGGGCGAGGGAAACGGAGAGTGCGATGTTTGATAGCCGCTATGCCGCCCTGCGGGCCGCGCAACCGATACGCGGCGACGAAGGCGCGAGCTTCGACGATCATGTGTTCGCCTGTATCGTAAGCGCGGCCCTTGACGAGGCGCAGGCGACTCGGTCGTCGCTGGCGGCCGCGCTGGGGCTGGCGGGCGCGGAAGCCGCGCGCTTCTTTGCGCAGCGTTTTCCGCTCGACGGCGCGCCCTTTTGCCTGACGCGCGCGGCGACGACGGAGGCCGCCGACGAGGAAGTCCTGTTACGTGAACTGCTCGCGCAGCACCTGGCGCCCGACGATGAGGCGGGCTTTTGGCTGGTTCCGCTCGTTGCGCGTCGTGCGATGCGCGACGATCATCTGTGGCAGGATCTGGGGCTTCTCAACAGGTGCGAACTCAATCGATTGCTGCAGCGCCACTTTCCGGCCTTGCATGCGGGCAATGTCAACAACATGCGGTGGAAGAGGTTCTTCTATCGGCAGATTTGCGAGATGGAAGGTTTCAGCCTCTGCTCGGCGCCGCATTGTTCGCTATGCGTCGACTTTGCCGCGTGCTTCGGCGACGAGGAGGGAATGAGCCGGTTGGCGGCCATCGCTCGGGCGGGCGAAATCCTCTGATCCGTCGCAGACGCGACAAACGCGCCTGCGCTTGGCTTACCCATTCCTTCGGATGTCGGGATCCGGACAATCTCACGGTCTTCATTTATCGCGTTATTTCAGATCGATAAGTCTGGCACGATTTGTGCTCCGTCGGGGACGGGACGCAATAGCCCGGCTGGAGATCCGACATGATCGAACTCACCGACAACGCCGTCGTCGCCGTCAAGACCGCGATTTCGCGCGCGGCCGAGCGCAATCCCGGCGCCAACCCGGAAGGGCTGCGCCTCATGGTGCAAACGGGCGGCTGCGCGGGTCTCAAATATATGATGGGCCTCGAGTCGGCGAGCCGCGACGGCGACGCGGTCGTCGAGCAGGACGGCGTCAAACTGTTCATCGATCTCGACTCGCAGCCGCACATCCGCGGCCTCAAGATGGATTTCGTCAGCGGTCTCGAAAGCTCCGGCTTCGTCTTCGACAATCCTAACGCCGCCTCGAAATGTTCGTGCGGAAAATCGTTCTCCTGATTGGCGAGGAAACACCATGCTCGACGTCGCGACCGCCGACAGAGTCGAAACCGTGTCGGATGAAGCGCCGACCGTGCGCCGCCGTCTCGTCGACTTCGACCGCAGGCCGTCAGCGGAGGCGGCGCCCAAACCCGTTGCGAGGCCGGCGCCGCGACTCATCGAGGGCGATGAGATGCGCGCCAAGATCGTGGAAGCGGTCGAGGCGATGCGGCCGCGGTTGCAACTCGACGGCGGCGACTGCGAATTCGTCGACGTCGTCGACAACGTCATCCGCGTCCGACTGTCGGGCGCCTGTGTGGGCTGCAAATTGTCGTCGATGACGATGGTCGGCGTTCGTATGAAGTTGACGGAGGCGCTCGGGTTTCTCGTCAAGGTGGCCCCGGTCTGAGGAGCTTTCCATGCGGCCGGTCTATCTCGACAACAACGCGACGACGCGGACCGACGGGCAGGTAGTCGCCGCGATGCTCCCGCACTTCACGGAGTGTTTCGGCAACCCTTCGTCGTCTCACAAATTCGGCGCTGCCGCGCGCGACGCGACGACCCGAGCGCGGGCGTCGGTCGCTGATCTTCTCGGGGCGCGCAGCGACGAGATCGTCTTCACTTCGGGCGGCACGGAAGCGGATACGACCGCAATCCTCGGCGCGCTGGCGGTTTCTGGCGGACGCGACGAAATCGTCGTCAGCGCTGTCGAACATTCCGCCGTGCTCGAGGTTGCCAGACAGGTCAATCAGAGCGGGCGGGCGCGCGCGCATGTGGTTGGCATCGACGCACGCGGCCGTCTCGACCGCGAAGCCTATAGCCGCGCCTTGTCCGAGCGTACGGCGGTCGTGTCGATCATGACCGCCAACAACGAGACCGGCGTCCTGTTTCCTGTCGTCGAACTCGCACGCGAGGCGCATCAGCACGGCGCGCTCTTTCATACCGACGCCGTCCAGGCGGCGGGCCGCATGGAATTCCATTTCGATGCGAGCGGCGCCGATTTCGCCTCCATTTCCGCGCATAAGTTCCATGGACCGAAGGGCGTCGGCGCGCTCTGTATGCGCCGCGGCGCCCGCCTGGCGTCGCTGTTCGTCGGCGGCAAACAGGAACGCGGGCGGCGCGCCGGCACCGAAAATGTACCGGCAATCGTTGGCTTTGGCCGCGCCGCGGAGATCGCCAAGGCGCGCTTGGCTGGCGATGTCGCCCGGATGCGCGCGCTGCGCGATCGACTGGAACATGGCGTGAAGATGCTGGCCCCCGGCGCGGTCGTGCTCGGCGCGAGTGAACCGAGGCTCGCCAACACCTCGGCGATCGTATTTCCTGATGTTGAAGCCGAGGCGATCGCGATTGCGATGGGGCGCGCCGGCGTTGCCGTCTCGACGGGCGCCGCCTGCACGGTCGGGGCTATGGCGCGCTCGCATGTGCTCGAGGCTATGGGAGTCGGCGTCGCCTATGGCGCTGTGCGCTTCTCGCTGTCGCGCGACACCGATGACGACGACATCGACGCGGCTTTGTCGTTGTTGCCGGATATTCTCGTCCGCTTCGCGGCGAGGAAGACCGCCTATGCCGCATGACGCGCGCTCGATCCATCTCAACGACACGACGTTGCGCGACGGCGAGCAGACACCGGGCGTCTCCTTCACGCTCGTTGAAAAACTAGCTATCGCGCGAGCGCTGGCGGCTGCAGGGATCGCTGAGCTGGAGGCGGGCACCCCGGCGATGGGCGACGCGGAAATCGAGGCGCTGGGCGCCATACAGGCGCTCGGTCTGCCGTGTCGCGTTCTCGCCTGGTGTCGGCTGACGGAGCCCGACATTGCGGCGGCGCGCCGCGCAGGCGTGGGGGCCGTCAATGTCTCGATCCCGGCGTCAGATAAGTTGCTCAGCGCGAAACTCGGCATTGGCCGCGAGGAAGCGTTGGCGCGGATCGCGCGTTTGATCCCGTTGGCTCGCGAGGTCGGCTTCGAGGTCGCGCTGGGCGCGGAAGACGCCTCGCGCGCCGATCCCGATCATTTGCTGCGCATGGCGGAAGCGGCGCAACGCGCCGGAGCGTTCCGCGTGCGCTTGGCCGATACCGTCGGTCTGCTCGATCCCTTCGCGACCTATGACCTTGTTGCGCGCGTCGTGGCTGCGACGGATATGGCCGTCGAGTTTCACGGCCATGACGACTTTGGCATGGCGACAGCAAACACTCTGGCGGCGGCGCGGGCGGGCGCTACGCATCTATCGGTGACCGTCGGGGGCTTGGGCGAACGCGCGGGCAATGCGGCGCTGGAGGAAGTGGCCGCCGCGCTCGAGCTGCGAGCGGGCGTTGCGACAGGCGTCGATCTCATCGGGCTTGCCGATCTCGCCGACATGGTCGCGCGCGCGGCGGGGCGCGCCGTGCCGGTGGGCAAGGCGATCGTCGGGCGCGACGTGTTTGCTCACGAGTCCGGCATTCACGTCGCGGGACTCCTGGCCGACGCAACGAGTTACAGCGGGCCCGATCCGACGGCGTTCGGGCGCCGGCACCGTTTCGTCATCGGCAAACATTCGGGCGCGCGCGCGCTGCAACATGCTTTGACCGGTTTCGGAGTCGACCTCGGGTCTGGCGACGCGGTCCCTCTCGTCGAGCGTGTGCGCGCGGTCGCGACCGAACGCAAGCGGTCGCTGACGGGCGCGGAACTCTATGAACTCTATGAAGCGACGCGCGCCGTCGCCGTCGCTGCCGAATGAGGAGATGAGCGCATGGATTGTTCCCTGGAAAAGCCTGTCGACATGACCGACATCGTCGCGCGCCTGCAAAAGCTGTCGTCGGCCGAAGAGTTCTTTGCGACGCTCGGCGTGACTTATGAGGAGAGCGTGTTGCGCGTCGCGCGTCTGCACATCCTCAAGCGCATGGGCGAGTATCTGGCGAGCGACGATCTGCAGGGACTGCCGGATCGGGTAGCCGGCGCGCGCGCGCAGGCGCTGCTGCGCCGGGCCTATGAGGAGTTCGAGTCGGGTTCGCCCCTGGGCGCCCGTGTGTTTCGCGTGTTGAAGGACCACGACCCCGCGCGTCCGGTTCCGCCGAAGACGGCGTTCATTGCTTTCGACGACATCGCGCCGCTGGGCGAGACGTTGTCCTGATTTCGCCTCGCTCGTAAAGTCGAGTTGGGCGCCCTCGAGGCTGGCTCAGGAGAGCGCGTGTGCAATCAGCGCCCGCGTTCTGAGCTTGGCGAGGGACGGTCCCGAAGTTGCCGCGGTCAGGGCAAGGCGTCGATTCAACGCCTATTGTCACGCCAACTTCCGCCTTCGATCTTCCGTCGTCTTCCTGCGCGCCCGTTCGGTTGACGTGAGCATCCGTCGACAGGCTCTGGACGAGTCGATGTATGGATCGGGCGGCGTGCGTCCTCGGTGTTCGCGGCGACCGCCTCAACAAACAAACCCGACGCAAACGTGTCGTATTCCTGACAGCGCCAGTCGGCGATCTTCTTGACATCAATAATTTCAATCATTTGCGGGTTGGCACGGCGTGTGCGTTGGAAGCGTCGTCTCATACCGGAGGTCGGCATGCATATCGTGGTGTGCATCAAACAGGTGCCGGACTCGGCGCAGATCCGAGTGCATCCCGTCACCAACACGATCATGCGCCAGGGCGTGCCGACGATCATCAATCCCTATGATCTATTCTCGCTCGAAACCGCGCTGAGGCTACGCGACAAGCATGGCGGCGAAGTGACGGTGCTCACCATGGGCCCGCCTTCGGCGGAGGAGTCCCTGCGTAAGGCGCTCACCTATGGCGCCGACCGCGCGGTGCTGCTGACCGATCGGTTCTTTGCCGGCTCCGATACGCTTGCGACCAGCTTTGCGCTGTCGAAAGCCGTCGAGAAGATCGGCGCGAGTTGGGGCTCGCCCGACATCGTGTTCGCCGGCAAGCAGACGATCGACGGCGATACGGCGCAAGTCGGGCCGGGCATCGCGCGCCGGTTGGAGCTCAACCAACTCACCTATATCTCGAAGATCGTCGGCGTCGACCTCGCGGCGCGCACGATGGAGCTGGAGCGACGGGCCGAAGGCGGAACGCAGGTGTTGCGCACGGCGTTGCCTGCGTTGGTGACGATGCTCGAGGGCTCGGCCGACATCCGTCGCGGCACGTTTGCCGACGCCTTGCGCGCCGCGCGGGCGGAACTCGTCGTCTGGAACGCCGCGGCGGCGGGTATCGCAGACGTGACCAAATGCGGCCTTCGCGGTTCGCCGACAGTGGTCAAGCGCGTGTTCGCGCCGACGCCGCGCTCGGAGAAGGCGAAGGCCATCGACGTTCAACCGAAGGCCAAAGACACGGCCGAGGCGTTCATCGCCGCGCTGTTTTCCGCCAAGGCCGGACTCGAGGGCGACCTCGAACGTCTCGCCGCCGGCATCTGAGGAGATCGATCATGGCTGACGCGCCCCCTCCCGCCGCCGCCGGCAATCGCGCGGCGATGAAGAAAGAACTTCCGGAGAAGTTCAGGTCCTACAAACACGTCTGGGTGATGGTCGAGCTGGAGCGCGGCGAGGTTCATCCCGTCTCCTGGGAGTTGTTGGGCGAAGCGCGCAAGCTCGCTGACAAGCTGGGCGTCGAGGTCGCCGGCGTCGTTCTCGGTGCGCCGAATGCGGGGACGCGCGAAGCGACGCAGCAGGCCTTCGAATTCGGCGCCGACGTCGTCTATCTCGTCGAGAACCCCATCCTCGCTGACTATCGCAACGAATCCTTCACCCGCACGCTGACGGAACTCGTCAATACCTACCAGCCCGAGATCCTGCTGCTCGGCGCGACCAATCTCGGCCGCGATCTGGCGGGTTCGGTGGCGACGACGCTGTTGACGGGCCTCACGGCCGATTGCACCGAGCTCAACGTCGACGCCGACAAGTCGCTGGCGGCGACCCGGCCGACGTTCGGCGGCTCGCTGTTGTGCACGATCTATACGCTCAACTTCCGTCCCCAGATGGCGACCATACGGCCGCGCGTGATGGCGATGCCGGCGCGTCAACCCGGACGCGTGGGTCGCGTCGTCGAGCACGCGGTCGATCTGAAAGAAGAATCGCTGGTCACCAAGGTGCTTTCGTTCCTTCCCGACCGCAGCTCGCAGAAATCCAATCTCGCGTTCGCCGACGTCGTCGTCGCGGGCGGGTTGGGGCTGCAGAGCGCGGAAAACCTGCAACTGGTGCGCGCGCTTGCGGGCGTGCTCGGCGGCGAGTGGGGTTGTTCGCGACCCTGCGTGCAGAAGGGCTGGGCGCCGGCGGATCGTCAAATCGGGCAGACCGGCAAGACGATCCGGCCGAAGCTCTATATCGCCGCCGGCATCTCCGGCGCGATCCAGCATCGCGTCGGCGTCGAAGGCGCGGATCTGATTGTTGCGATCAACACCGACAAGAACGCGCCGATTCTCGACTTCGCGCATTTCGCGGTCGCGACCGACGCGATTCGCTTTCTTCCGGCGCTGACGGAGGCGTTCCGGGCGCGTCTCTCACATCACTCGCGCGACCGACTCGTGGGCTGAGGAGATCAATCATGGTCGAGAAGTTCGATTGTATCGTCGTCGGCGCGGGCATGTCCGGCAATGCGGCCGCCTACACTCTGGCGAAGCGCGGCTTGAAGGTGCTGCAACTCGAGCGCGGCGAATATTCGGGCTCGAAGAACGTGCAGGGCGCGATCCTCTATGCCGACATGCTGGAGAAGATCATCCCCGATTTCCGTGAGGATGCGCCGCTGGAGCGGCATATGATCGAGCAGCGCTTCTGGATGGTGTCGGAGACTTCGCACACCGGCATGCATTATCGATCGGACGAGTTCAACGAGGCGCGACCCAACCGCTACACGATCATTCGCTCGCAATTCGACAAATGGTTTTCGAGCCGAGTGCGTGAGGCGGGGGCTATCGTGCTCACCGAGACGACCGCGCTCGAACTGATCTTCGACGCTTACGGGACCTGCGTCGGTGTGCGCACCGATCGTGAGGGCGGAATTGTCCACGCCGACGTCGTGGTCCTCGCCGAGGGCGTCAACGGCCTGCTCGGCACCCGCGCCGGACTTCGTCCGTCACCAAAGCCGGAATCCGTAGCGTTGGCGGTCAAGGAAATGCATTTCCTGCCGCAAGAGACGATCGAGGCGCGCTTCAACATCAAGGGCGACGAGGGTGTGGTGGTCGAGGTGGTCGGCTCCGTCTCGCAAGGCATGACGGGCCTGGGCTTCATCTACACCAACAGGGAAAGTCTGTCGGTCGGGATGGGTTGTCTGGTCAGCGATTTCGCCAAGAGCGGCGTGACGCCCTACGGCCTGCTGGAAAACTTCAAACAACACCCCTCCATCAAGCCGCTGCTGGAAGGGTCGGAGGTCAAGGAATATTCCGCGCATCTGATCCCCGAGGGCGGCTATAAAGCGATGCCGGAATTGTGCGGCGACGGCTGGGTAGTGACCGGCGACGCGGCGCAGATGAACAACTCTATGCATCGCGAAGGCTCCAACCTCGCGATGACTTCGGGCCGCATCGCCGCCGAGGCGATCTTCCAGGTCAAGAGCCGGCGCGAAAAGATGACCAAGGCGAATCTTTCGCTCTATCCGAAGATGCTGGCGGATACGTTCGTCATCAAGGATCTGAAGAAATATCGCGATATGCCGGCGCTGCTGCACAACAACTCGCGCAACTATTTCCTCACCTATCCCGATCTGGTGTCGAGGGCGATGGAATCGTACTTGCGCGTCGACGGCACACCGAAGCGGGAGATAGAGAAGTCGGCGTTCGCTTCGTTCCGCAAGGCGCGCGGTTGGACGGGCCTGTTCGGAGACGCCTTTAAGCTGGCGCGCGCTTGGCGCTGAGGAGGAGAATGAGCATGAGCATTTCCACCGAAATTCGCGTCGAAGAGAAGCTCTATCAGAACCGCTATGTCATCGACAGCGGCCGGGCGCATATTCGCGTGATCGCCGAGGGCGCGCCGTCGGCGAACTTGTTGGCGATGATCAAATTGTGCCCGGCGGGTTGCTACACGCTCAACGAGTCCGGACGCGTCGAAGTCGCGCCCGACGGCTGTTTCGAATGCGGCACCTGCCGCGTGCTCTGCGAAGCTTCCGGCGAAGTCGAATGGAACTATCCGCGCGGCGGATTCGGAGTGCTGTTCAAGTTCGGCTGAAGCGCGCGTCTGCCGATATCTTGGCCCGGATATTGCGCTTCGGGAGGAGCTCGCATCCACGAGCGCGGGATTGTCGGTTTTGCGACACAGGAGGTTTCATGAACGCTGGGCGCCTCGATCCCAACAGAATCGCCGCTGTCGTCTATGAGGACGGGCCAAGCGTCGACAGGCTGATGACCGACTTCGCCCGCGAACTCCTGCGCTCGGGCGTTGACGCCCGAGGGATCGTGCAGTTGCCGCCGGACGAGGAGGGCTGCGGACCGGGCGCGCTGATGATGTTGATGGCGGTGGCCAGCGGCGAGGCGTTGCCGCTCTGTCAGAACCTCGGACCTGGCGCTGGCTCTTGTTGCCTCGACACTTCGGCGCTCACGTCGGCAGGTATGCGGCTGCGCGCCGATGCGGCGACGCGTTCCGACATTCTCTTCGTGTCCAAATTCGGCAAGCAGGAAGCGGCGGGCCGAGGGTTTCGCGACGAAATCGCCTTTGCCGTCGGCGAGGGCAGGGTGGTATTGACGGCGGTCAAACGCAACCTCGTCGGACGCTGGTTGGAATTCACGGGCGGCCAGGGGGCGCTGCTCGACGCGCAGCCCTGGGTGGTGCGCGATTGGTGGAGCGACTTGCATTTCTGGCGTCGGGCCGCGGCCTGAACGCGCGGGAGGTCTCATGTCTGAAGCGCTCGCGTCGCAGCCGTTGAAGGCTCCGGTCGCCGTCGCGTTCCCGTCGGTCGCCGACGCGGCGCCGGCGCTGGGCGGGTTCGCCTTCTCCCCCGCGACGCCGCCCGCCGTCGCGGGCGTCTACGCATTGACGCTCGGCGTCGATGGTCGTCTCTATCCATTGGAAATCGGCGACAGCGACGACATCGCCGCCGCGCTCGCCGGGGCTCGTGCGGCGCTGCCGCCGACGCCCGGCCAGACCGTCGCGCTCTGGCTCGCGCGCGAGGCGAAGCGTCAGCGCCGCCACATTGCCCGCGATCTGGTGCGCCAGTACAATCCGCCGGGCAATGTCGAGGACCGCTCCGGCCCGCCGCCGGCGGCGCTTGCCGAACTCGCGCTCGATCGCGCCGCCGACGCGTTTGCTCCGACCGTCGAAGAGGACGGGGTGGTGAGCGAAGCGGAGATTGCCGCCTTCGTCGAAGCTTTTTACGCCGCCGCGCGGGCCGACGCGGAACTGACCGAGGTGTTTGCTCGCGCCGTCGCGGATTGGCCGGGGCACGAAAAGCGAATTGCCGACTTCTGGTCGAAGACTCTGCTGGGAACGACGCGTTACGACGGCTTCCCCTATGCTTCGCACGCGTCGCTGGGGCTTGCGCCCGTCCATTTCACGCGTTGGCTCGCGGTGTTTGCCGAAGTCGCGCCGCATGTGTTGCCGCCACAAGCCGCGCGCCGCGCTATCGACAAGGCCAACCACATGGGTCGTTGTTTCCAGGCCGGTTTGTTCCCGCCGCCGCTCCAATCCTCTTCATCCTGAGCCTGTCGAAGGGCGGAGCCTGTCGACGGCGCTGCGTTCCTGTCGCCGGATTGTAGCTACGCGAGGAATTCGGATACAAGTCAGCGAGCTTCCACGGACGCCGCCGATCCGATGTTCGATCACGCTTGCTTTCGGCCTTATCATACCAATCGCGCCGGCGTTCGCTGGGCGAGCGCGTTCGGCAAAGATCTCGAAAGCTACGATCTCTCCATCACCATGCGGCAGTTGCTGGCTGTGCTTTGGCGCCGCGACCGGTTGGGGGCGAGCGATCCGGGGTTCGATACGTCCATCGAACAGTCGACGCTGTCGCGGCTGTTGGTGGCGATGGAGAAGCGAGAATTGGCGACGCGAGAGCGCAGCGCCGCGAGGATCGCAGGTCTTGGGTCCGTATCCGCCGACCGGCGTCGATCTCGTGCGGGCGACCATCGAAGGGCTGTTTCCTTGCCGATCCCCGGCCGAGGCTGCAGCGATCGCCAAGGAAACCCAGGAGACCGATGCGGCGCGGCGAGCGGCGCGGGGTCAGCCATAGCGCTGTGGCGGCCTCGAGCCAACGAGTCCGGCGCCAAAGCCTGGCAGACTATCGCTGCAATGATTTGCGGGGTAACTTCGCTTTCCCGTCCAGACGCGATGGAGGAGCCTTCCGATGAACGTCCCGTCTCTCAAAGACCAGGTCAGCCCCGAGGAATGGCGGGCGCGGGTCGATTTGGCCGCGGCCTATCGGCTCGTGGCGCTCTATGGCTGGAGCGATCTGGTGTTCACCCACATCAGCGTCCGCATTCGCGGCCCCGAGCATCACTTCCTGATCAATCCCTACGGGTTGATGTTCGACGAAATCACTGCATCGAGCCTGATCAAGGTCGATCAGCAATGCCACAAGCTCTCGGACTCGCCGTTCCCGGTGAACCCCGCGGGATTTACGATTCACAGTTGCATTCATGCCGGGCGCGCCGATGTCGGCTGCGTGTTGCACACGCACAGTCGCGCCGGCGTCGCGGTCAGCGCGCAGAAATGCGGGTTGTTGCCGATCAGCCAGCAGTCGACGTTCGTGCTGCCGCAATTGGCCTATCACGACTACGAGGGCGTGGCGTTGCGCGCGGAAGAACAGCCGCGGCTCCAGGCCGACTTGGGCGACAAGACCTTTCTCATCCTGCGCAACCACGGCCTCGCCACTATCGGCGCGACCGTTTCCGACGCCTTCCTGGCGATGTACACGCTGGAATCGGCGTGCGCGATCCAGATCAGCGCTCAGGCGGGCGGCGAGCTCATCTTCATCGATGCCAAGATCATGGAGACGATGCCGGCGGTGATCGCGATGGTCACCAAGGGGCAGGGCGCAGGAATTGCGTGGCCGGCCTTGCTGCGCAAGCTCGACCGCGTGGATCCGAGTTACCGGTCCTGAGGAACTGCGCGAGCGAGCGAGAGGCGGAATCGGCCCTGGCGATACCGCGATCCGCTGTGGCTGCGCCGTCGTCAATCTCGAAGCCGCGATTCTCGCCTGCCGCAAATTCACGAGGAAACAGCAGAACGGAGAGGTTGCGCCGGCGGCGGACATCCGCGTCGCGACCAGCATATGAGCGAACCCGCCGGATGCGCATTTCTATACGGCAGCGCGCTACCGCGAAGCCAGGAGCGTCGTCATCTGCCCCGATTATTCGGAGGCCTCGAAATTTGCGGACACGTGGATTTCGGTGAAGCAGGGCGCGGACGCGGCGGTTGCGATGGCGATGGCGATGGGCCAGGTGATCCTGAAAGAGTTCTACGTCGACCGGCAGGTCCCGTATTTCCTCGATTACGTGCGTCGTTACAGCGACATGGCGATACTGGTGCGGCTCGTCGAACAACAGGGGCGCTATGTTCCCGAGCGCCTGCTGCGCGCCTCGGATTTCGATGCGCGTGTGCGAAGAAATTCATCGTTCTCGAACACGGTGGTCCTGATCTTGCTGTTTGCGCAGCTCAGTTTCGGACTGATAACGATCACAGTGCCGCTTCGAGCTCTCGACGGACATGAGATGGTGAAGTTCATGAACTGGGCGCAGGCGATCCCGACGCTGCAACCGGGCGCGGCGACTTACGTCGCCGACGTGCATCCGATCTTCAAGCTGCACATGCTGCTGGGGATGACGATCTTCCTCGTCTTCCCGTTCACGCGTCTCGTTCATGTCTGGAGCGCCCCGGTCTGGAATCTGGGACGGACAGGCTACCAGATCGTGCGGACGCGCCGGAGCCTCCCGCGCGCGCCGGCGGCGCAGGCCTGGGAGCGTCGCTCATGAGCTGTTCGTCGCAACATCTGTCGCCGTCGCGCAAAGTCGTGAGCGTCAATGGCCGCGTCATTGCGCGCGAGGCGCAACACCACCCCGCCGACAAGCCGGCGGCGTCCTGGGGCGAGGCCGCCGCCGCCTTGGTCATTCGCGAGTTGTTGCTGCAGGAAGCGGAACGGCTGGCGATTCTCCCCGAGTCGTTGTCGGATGGGCAAGGGCGTCGCGAAACCGACGAGGAAGCGCGAATTCGCGCGCTGGTCGAACAGGCGGCCAAAGTTCCCTCGCCCGATGAAACCGCGGAACTGTTCGACGAGGACGTGGCGGAATACGCCTTCGGCGCCATTCGTCGCTATTCCAACGCCGCCGGAAACGAGGAATGGCTGAGCCTGATGACGGCGCTCGGCGCCAGCGGTGACCCCGGTCGCACGTGCCTTGTCCGCATTCTCGATTGGGCGCTGCTGCGCGACGCCGCGGAACTGCGGCGCGAAAGTTCTCAAAATTCATGACGGGCGAATGGCGGCGGCTCGGCGGTCGCGTCGTTGGGATAAAGGAGTCCATCCATGGCTGCATCAATTCACATCGAGAAGCGCGTCGAGGCAATGGCGGGTCGCTATGTCGCTCGGGTTGATGGCGTCGACGGCGAGGCTGAACTCACCTTCACGAACCTTTCCGTCGGGTTGATCAGCGCCGACCATACCCAAGCCGCGGCAAGTCTGCGCGGAACGGGGGCCGCTGCGGCTCTGGTCGAGTTCATGATCGAAGACGCTCGCGCCGACGGCTTCCGTATTCTGCCTGTCTGCCCCTACGTGCTGGCGCAGTATAAGAAACACCCCGAATGGCGCGACGTGATCGCGGACTCGCGCGCCATCTCATGACACTGTGAGCCGGCGCCATCACGCGTGTGGGGCCGGCCAAGTTAGCGGAGACCGAGGTGGATATCGTGATCGCGCGAGCGCTCCATGTGCTCGCAATCGTACACTGGATTGGCGGCGTGGCCTTCGTGACGCTGGTTGCTCTGCCCATGGCGAACGCTCGCGGCGGGGCTGAGGGATGGGCGCTGCTTCACGGTATCGAGCGGCGTTTCTCCGCTCAGGTGCGATGGTCGATCGCCATCGCGGGCGCCGCCGGATTCTGGATGACCTATCGGCTGGACCTCTGGTATCGATTCCGTGATCCCGGCTTCTGGTGGATGGACGCCATGGTGGGGCTCTGGTTGCTCTTCGCGTTGATCGTGTTTGCCGTCGAACCCGCGCTTCATAAACATTTGGAGCGTCAGGCGGCTTCCGATCCCGCTTCGATCCTGCGCCGAATGATGCGCGTCCATCGACTTCTGCTGGTTGCCGCGGCCGTCGTCATCATCGGCGCCGTCGCGGGCTCCCAAGGCGTCACTTTGTTCTGACGGCACGGCGGCGTGCTCGATCGCAGAGGCGAGGACCTGGAAGCGAATCCTGCAGTACGACGTCCGCGAACGAGGACTGCGGCGAACGGCCTTGCCGATGAGTCCGCGTTTGGCGCTTCCGTTAATTCTGGCGAGCCGCTTCGCCTTCGAGGGGTTCGAAACACCGCGCGCCGACGAATACTCCCGAACCAAAAACCCGCCCGCGATCAACTCGCCGACACGATCGCCAAATTCGAGGGCGGCGCCGGAGCGGTTGTCGCTTCCGCCGGGCATGATGCGGGAATCCACTTCGCCTGTGATCCTCGCGCAGCCGTCGCCGATCGTCAGGGGCCCAAGTACGGCGGCGTCGCAGTTTCGCTCGGGGTTGAGCTGTTCGGCGGCGTTCGCGCCGTATAGCAGAGGAACAACGAGGCGATGATCGCCGTGGCGAAGGCCGTCGCCGTCCGACCGCGCTCGACGACGATCGTCGCCATGATCGCCGGCGGGTGATTCCGCTCAATCTTTAACCGACATCAAAGACAGCGCGCCGCCGCGCCGCTATCGACCGCCGACTTCGGGCGTCGTTGCCCCGCGACAAAGAGGATTTCGAACGTGTTTCGTCTCGCTCTCGTCCTCGCTGTGATGTTCGCCGGAGGCGACGCCTACGCCGGCGAATGCGTTCCCGCCGCGCGAGCCCACTGCGCCAGCGCGGACTTACGCGGCGTCGATCTCGCCGAGCGCGATCTCGCGGGCGCCGATTTGGCGCGCGCCAACCTTTCGGCGGACGATCTCTCCGGCGCGGATTTGCGCGACGCCGATCTCAGTCACGCCAATTTATACGCCGCGGATATGATGGCGACGAAACTCGACCGCGCGCGCCTGCGCGGCGCCAACCTTCGGCAGGCGCACCTCGAGAACGCAAGTTTCGGCGGCGCGGATTTGCGTGACGCCGATTTGTCCTATACGGCGCTCGACGATGTCGATTTCCGAGGCGCCGATTTGCGCGGCGCCAATTTGCGGATGACGAATCCGAATTCCGCGAAATTCGACGGGGCTGAAATCGAGGGCGCCATTTGGTCTTCGGGCGCTATTTGCGGGCCCGGTTCCATGGGCGCCGATTGCCGCGTTAAGGTTCCCTCGGCCGCCAAGCCCTGAACGGTCGCCAAAATCCGGTCCTGCCCAGAGTTCACGCGATCATGAATTCGGTTCCCCATCGCGGCGTTTCGGTCATGGATCGCGACCACGGGGCGATCGAAGCCCAATGGGCCTCGGCAAGTCGCGATTTCGAGAATGACCCATCTCGAGTCCGAATTGCTGGGAATGAACGTCAACCAACTCGGCGCGGCCGATATTGCGACCTCGTCGATGTTGCGCGGCTTCCCCGGCGCCTGGACGAGTGGAGCGTTGACGCACGCTCTGGCGACCGGCAAGTTCCCGGCTCACCTCGACCCGCAGCGCGCGGCGCGCGGGAGGTTCGGCTGGCGTGACTATGACTGCGCGATGCATGGCGTTGATGTCATCGGGGTTCAACCCCGACTTGTGCCCTCTGCTGAGCGGACTCTCGCCCGAGGAACAAGTCAGGCGCTTGGCCACCGACCCTCGGATTCGCGCCTGTGTCGAGGCGCTCGGGGCCCGTGCGGCCGGGTCTTGCGCGCCCGCAGATGGGCGCGACCCGGAAGCGACGAGCGGCCGACGGCCTCGTTGAGCGGGCGCCTTCGCGCTTGACCGTAGTCAAGGCGGCGCGCGACGCGTTGCGCGACCCTCGATGGCCCGACAACGGCAGTCGCGCGTCGAAGTCCTTCCATGGAGATATCGCTATGCATACGAAATCGGCGCGGGCCGCTGCGGCGCTCGCCTTCGCATTGGCCGCGCCCATTCTGCACGCCGATGCCCAGACTCGCGTCGATTTCAACACGCGATGCGAGTTGATCGAAGCCGATTCCTGCCAATGGGGCAACCTCGACGGCCGCAAACTCGACGCCAAGACGCTGTCCGATTCCAATTATAAGGCCGTGCATCTGCGCGACGCTTCGTTGCGCGGCGCCGTCTTGCAGCGCATCAACCTGCAGACCGCCGACGTCGCGCGTTCCGACTTCACAGGCGCCGATCTGCATTCGGCGTCGCTGTTCGCGTCCAACGCCGAACGCGCCAAGTTCGTCGACGCCGATCTGCGCGGCGCGAACTTCACGCGCGCCAATCTCAGCGGCGCCGACCTGCGCGGCGCGAAGATCGACAACCTCACCTTATTTATCTCTACGCGTCTCGGCGGCGCCGTCTGGCTCGACGGTCGCGTTTGCGCGCCGGGCTCCATCGGCAAGTGCGACTAAATGCAGCAGCGCATGCCGCTGCCGCTGAATTGTCTGATATCAAGGGCTATCTTGATTTGGATCACGGCTGCGCTTGACAATTGTCAAGGCGCTACGGGCAGTCGGCTCCTACGTGCTACCCCACCGACGCAATCGGTCTGACCACGCTCCGATGCGTGAAAGTCGAAGCGCTCTCCCTTTGCCTCGCGAAAGCCGCGCCGAAACACGGCGCGCCTCTTCCAGGGGGTCTGTATGAAACGTAAGTTCCTGGTATCCACCGCAATCGCCACGCTGTTCGGTTTCGGCGCGTTGCTCGCCGGCTCGGCGCTCGCCGACGAGTCGCTGCAGGATGTGTTGAAGCGCCGCAACCTGAGCGAAAAGGATCTCCTCGCCGCCGCCAAGACCTATACGCCGTCCGGCGGGCGCGACGAGTTCATCGCCTTCTCGTCGAGCGGCCACGCCGGCCAGATCATCGTCTACGGCATCCCCTCGATGCGCATTCTCAAATACATCGGCGTGTTCACGCCCGAACCCTGGCAGGGCTATGGATTCGACGACGAATCGAAGGCGCTCCTCAGCGCCAAGACGCCCGAGGGACAGACGGTCACCTGGGGCGACACGCACCACCCCAACATCTCCAAGACCGACGGCGACTATGACGGCCAGTGGCTGTTCATCAACGACAAATCGACGCCGCGCATCGCCGTTATCAGCCTGAAAGACTTCGAAACGCGGCAGATCGTCACCAATCCGGTATTCGCCAATGAACACGGCGGCGCCTTCGTCACCAACAACACCGAATATGTAATGGAGGCTTCGCAACTGCCGGCCCCGCTCGGCCACAAATACGCGCCGCTCGACAAGTTCAATGAGGAGTTCCGCGGCGGAATCACCTATTGGAAGTTCAATCGCGACAAGGGCGTCATCGAGCCGGAGAATTCCTTCACCCTCGAACTGCCGCCCTACAGCCAGGACCTTGTTTCGGCCGGCAAAGGCCCGTCGGAAGGTTGGGCGTTCCTGAACTCGTTCTGTACGGAACGCTATGTCGGCGGCATCGAGAACGGCCGCCCGCCATTCGAAGCCGGCTGCTCGGCCAACGACACCGATTTCCTCCACATCATCAACTGGAAGAAGGCCGAGGAAGTCTACAAAGCCGGCAAGTTCACCAAGATCAACGGCATGCCGGTCATCAGCCTGCAGACGGTGATCGACGAGGGGCTTGTCTATCTGGTTGCGGAACCCAAGAGCCCGCACGGCTCCGACGTGACGCCGGACGGCAAGTACGAGATTGTCGGCGGCAAGCTCGACACGCACGGCTCGGTCTACGACTGGGAGAAGATGAAGGCGCAGATCGACGCCAAGAAGTTCACCGGCAAGGACCCCTATGGCCTGCCGATCCTGGATATGAAGGAATCGCTGCATGTCCAGGTCGCACTCGGTCTCGGCCCGTTGCACACCCAGTTCGACAACAAGCCCTGCATCGCCTACACCTCGCTCTATGTCGACAGCCAAGTCGTCAAGTGGGACTATTGCGAAGGCAAAGTGCTCGACAAGATCTCGGTGCACTACAACATCGGCCATTTGATGACGATGGAAGGCGACACCGTCCATCCGAAGGGCCATTATCTGGTCGCGCTCAACAAGCTCGCCATCGACCGCTTCAATCCCGTCGGTCCGTTGCATCCGCAGAACCATCAGTTGATCGACATCAGCGGTGACAAGATGCAGCTGTTGTATGATCTGCCGATCGGTCTGGGCGAGCCGCACTGGGCGGTGGCGATCGCCGCCGACAAGTTGAAGCCGTTGATCCGTTACAAATTCGGCACCAACAGCCGCACCGAGGAACTGTCGCCGTTCGCAACCCGGCCCGGTTCGGAGAAGATCGTGCGCACGCCGGGCAAGGTCGAAGTGTTCGGCACCGTGATCCGCTCGCACTATACGCCGGAGATCGTTCAGGCCCAAGAGGGCGACCAAGTCATCTTCCACTGGACCAACTCAGAGCGCGCCGAAGACGAGACCCACGGTTTCGCCATCAGCCAGCACTCGATCAACCTGTCTCTGGAGCCGGGAAAGACCGCCTCGGCGACGATCGATAACGCCAAGCCGGGCGTGTTCCCCTACTACTGCACCGAGTTCTGCTCGGCGCTGCATCTCGAAATGGAAGGCTATCTGATGGTCGCGCCGAAGGGCGCCGCCGCTCAGACCACAGCCGTCAGCACGGGATCGACTTACTCGAAGGCTGACTTCGACAAGCAGTACAAGCAGGACATCGACACCCAGGCGGTGATCGATTCTGTCGTCGGCTACATCACGTCGGTCAACTTTAAGGACTTCCCGCCCGTCGTGGCCATGGTCGAAGACGCTACCGATCAGCTCAACTTCGCCAAGGACGCGCGCGGCAAAGCCGACGACTTCGCCAAGAAGGAAGATTGGCAGAACGCGATGCTGTGGGCCAACCAGTGGTGGCAGTATCAGGTGAAGGCCGCCGACATCGGTCTGCGCGCCAAGACCTATCTGGAGCAGAACGGCGCCAAGCCGGTCGCGAAGTAATCCCTCGCTTCGCTCCCAATAGCAGGGGAGGCGCGTACGGCGCGCCTCCCCTCCTCTCCGACCCTCGAGGCCGTCGATGGCGTGTATCTTTCGATCGATATTGCTGTTTGCCGCTGCGACCGCCTTGTTGATGAGCGCCACGGCGCCCGCGGCCGCCGACGAGGCCGACGGCAAGACGCTGTTCATGACCCGCACCTGCGTCGCCTGCCACGGGCGGGGCGGCGCCAAGGCCATCCAGATGTATCCCCATCTCGCCGGCCTGCCGCAGGCCTATCTCTACGAACAGATGACGGCGATCGCCGCCGGCGAACGCGTCTCCGGTCCCGATGCTCGCGGGTATCCGCGCACGCAGGCGATGAAGGACGTGATGAAAATCGTCACCGACGACGAATTGAAGACCATCTCGATATGGCTGTCGACGCAACCCGCCCCTCCGATCGTCGCCGGGGATCCCGAAAAAGTCGCCGCCGGCGCCGCGGTCTACGCCAAAGGCGGCTGCCCCGTTTGTCATGGCAAGGAAGGCGGCAAGCCGCTCGCCGGCTATCCGATCATCGCCGGACAGAAGAAGGTATATCTCGCCCTGCAGATCAAAGAGATTCACGACGGCGTGCGCGCCAATGGCAAGACCAAGTTGATGACCGCGATGATCAAGCGGATCACCGACGCCGATATCGAAGTGCTCGCTGAATATCTGTCGTCGACGCCGCGGCCCGCGGCGCCTTGAGTGCTGACCGATCTGTTGGAGATTGAACGATGAAGTGGAAACTGTTGGTCGTCGCTTCCGCGGTGGCGTTTGGCGCTTCGTTCGCCATGGCCGACGACGCAGCGCAAAAGGCCGATCCGACCAAGACGAGCACCGACGCCGAAGGTAAGGTGCATCAGTGGATGAGCACCGGCGGCGAGCGCGACGTCAGTTTGAAATTGATACCGGACCTCAAACATGGCCGGGACGTCTACGAGGTCTGCGCGGCTTGCCATTTGCCGGAAGGCTGGGGTCGCAGCGACGGGACATTCCCGGAACTCGCTGGCCAGCATCGCACCGTGCTCATCAAACAGCTCACCGACATTCGCGAGGGCAACCGCGACAATCCGACGATGTACCCCTTCGCCCTGCCGTCCGAAATCGGCGGCGAGCAATCGGTCGCCGACGTCACCGAATATATCGCGAAACTGCCGATGAACCCGGAAAACGGCGTCGGTCCGGGTACGGACGTCGCTCATGGCGAGAAGCTGTTCAAGGACAATTGCGTGCGTTGCCATGGCGCGGACGGCGAGGGCAATTTCGAGAAGTACTACCCGCGCATCCAGGGTCAGCACTACGAATACCTGCTTCGCCAATACCAGTGGATCAAAGCCGGCAAGCGGCGCAACGCCAACCCCGACATGATGGAGCAGATCAAGAACTTCTCCGACAAGGATACGACCGACGTTCTCGACTACGTCTCGCGTCTGAAGCCGCCGAAGGACATGCTGGGCGTAGCGGGTTGGAAGAACCCGGACTACCAGTAAGATCGACACGCGGCCAAAGCTCCGGCTTTTTGCTCCAGCGCAGAGACGCGCGGCGGTTTTCTGCGACGATAGAGCAGACAGCGACGATAGGAGATGACGATGGCCGCGACAAAAACTGCGGGGGCGGCCCCGTTCCGACTGCTCACGCTGTTGGCGATGGCGTTACTCGTGGCCGCCTTCTTCTCGCCGATCTGGTGGGTGGCGCTCGGCGCCCCGCAATATGGCCGCGACGCATTCCCCGACGGCGTGCGCATCGAATTTCACTTCACTGGGGTAAAGAACGGCTGCCATACGCAGGCGCGCGCCGAGGTCGAAGAGGAAGGCGAGACGCTCGACTGTGTGCACGAGATGAATACGATCAACCACTTCATCGGCATGCATCCGATCGCCGACGGCGCCAAATACGAGTTGGCGGCCGCGCCCTATCTTTATGGCCTGCTCGCGGTGATGCTCGTCGCCTTCATGTTCTATTCCGGTCCGTTCTGGTGGGCGCTGCCGCTGCCGGGCATTTTGTTGCCGTTGATCTTCGTCGTCGATTATTCGGCTTGGCTGTGGTGGTTTGGTCACACGTTGAGCCCGATGGGCGCTTTCACGGTCAAGCCGTTCATGCCGACCGTGTTTGGCGAAGGCCAGGTCGCGCAGTTCTCGACCTACTCTTATCCGTCCTATGGTTACGCGCTGCTGCTCGGCGCCGCGCTGGCGCTGGCGCTGTCCGCGCTGCTGCGACGTAAACAACTGCGAGCGGCGCGCGCGTCATGAGACGGTCCGCCCTTGCCGCCGCGGTGATCGCGTTGAGCGCACTCCCCGCGTTGGGGCAAGAGGCGACCAAGCTGCAACCGCTTGTCGACGCGGCGCCGGAGGGCGCGATCCTGAAATTGGCGCCGGGCCGCTATCTGGGGCCTGTCGTCATCGCCAAGGCGCTCACAATCGACGGCGACAATAAGGCGAGCGTCAGCGGCGAGGGCGTCGGCACGGTATTTACGCTCAATGGGCGTCAGATCACGCTCGAGCGTCTGAGGATCGAGAACAGCGGGCGCCGCCATGAGAACCTCGACGCCTGTCTGCGGTTGGAGAACGCCGTTAGCAACGTCGTCAAAGACAACGAACTGCGTGACTGCCTGGTCGGCATCGATCTGAGACAGGCCGACGGTAACGTCATTCGCCGCAATCGGGTGCAGGGCGCCGAACCGGACCTCGACATTCGCGGCGACGGGATTCGCGTCTGGCGTTCGAACGGCAACACCATCGAGAACAATGTCGTCGTCGACCATCGCGACGTGCTGATCGAATATTCGACCGGAAACACGTTCTCGGGCAATTCGGTGACGAACGGCCGCTACGGCACGCATTTCATGTACGCCAGCGGCAATGTCGCGCGTGGCAATTTCTATGCCTACAATACCGTAGGCCTGTTCTCTATGTACTCGAACGAGCTCTGCCTGATCGACAACCGCATTACCTACGGCAACGGTCCCGACGGCATCGGCATCGGACTCAAAGAGGCGAGCGCGCTGAGAATCGAGAATAACGAGATCCTCGGCAACGCGGTTGGTTTGTATCTCGACGACTCGCCGTTCGACACCGACAAGACCAACCTCTTTCGCGGCAATCGCTTCGCCTTCAACGCGCTTGCCGTTCAGTTCCACTCCAACGGCGAAGGCAATACGTTTGCCGCCAACGCCTTCCTGCACAATTACACAGACGTTTCCGCGCGGGGCGGCGACGGCGCGACGGCGACGCAATGGCGCGGCAATTCCTGGGACGCCTATGAGGGCTTCGATCGGCAGGGGCGGGGCGTCGGCGATACGCCGTTCGAGATCTACGCCTACGCCGACCAACTGTGGTCGGACGTGCCGATGGCCGCGTTCTTTCGCGGTTCGCCGGTGTTCGAGAGCATCGATTTTCTTTCGCGCCTCGCGCCGTTTTCCAAGCCGCGTCTGGTGTTGAGAGACGAAGCGCCGGTGTTGCGCCCCGATGCGCCGCCGCCCGATTGTGGGATGTGACGAGATGTCGTGGCTGAGCGACCTGTTCGCCTCGGACTTGCGCCCCAGACAACGCGAAGAGCGGCGGCGGGTCTTACGCTCCGCGGCGATCGGCGCCTTTGTCGTGCTCGGCGCGCTGGGCGGCTATCTGCCCATCGTCATGAAGTGGCGTGAGCGGCTGCGTCCGCCCGGGGCGCTCGCGGAGGCGGAGTTTCTTTCCGCTTGCATCAAATGCGGTCAATGCCTGCAAGTCTGCCCGGTGAAAGCGATCCGCCTCGGCGATTCGCTCGACGGCTATGGCCTCGGCGCGCCCTATATCTCGCCACGCGGCCAAGCCTGTGATTTTTCATGCGATGTCGTGCAATGCGTGCTCGCATGCCCGACAGGCGCGTTGGCGCACGAAACCACGAAGAAGGAGCAGACCCGCATGGGGCTGGCGCGGCTCGCCGCTCCGCAAGCCTGCCTCGCGCGCCAGGGCAAGGGCTTCAAGGGCGCGGCGCGGGGGGCTGCGTTCGCCGGAAAGCATCGTTATGCCGAGATCGATCGCTGGCGTCCGATCGCCATCGCCGATCATCCCTATGACCTCGAGAGTTGCGATCTGTGCGTGCGGGAGTGTCCGATTACGGGAGCGATCTCGATGCAGCCGCTGAGCGCCGATCCTACCGAAAAACGCCGTACGCCGGTCGTGCATCAGGCTTGCGTCGGCTGCGGTCTATGCGAAATGATGTGCCCGGCGGAACCGGCGGCGATTGTCGTCGATATTCGCGCGTTGTGGCCGGATGTCGGAGGCGCGTGACATGAGCCGCCTGATCGAGAACTTTCTCATCATGTTCGGCAAGGAGCCGCAAAAACCGGCAACCTTGGCCCCGGCCGCGCAGGCGATGGTCGCCGAACAGGGCAGCAAAGAGGGCAAGGCGCTGCGCAAACGGCTGATCTTCGACGAGCGCGCCCACGACGCGGTCAGTCATCGTTGGCGCAACTGGCGCTGGCTTTCCATCGTCGCCGTAAATCTGCTGTTTGTTGTGTCGTTTCGCGCCGACGTGCAATTGGTCGAAGGCGCGCTCACCGCCTCGCGTTTCGTCGGTTTTCATATGGCCGATCTCAATTCGGCGCTGCAAGTCATGCTGGCCTACAAGCACGTCGTAGTCAATCTACTGATCGGCTCCGGCACTGTGCTGGTCATGTGGTGGCTGGTGGGCGGCCGTTCGTTTTGCGCCTGGGTCTGCCCCTATCATCTGCTCGGCGAAATCGCCGAAATGATCCATCTGGCGCTCGCCGCGAAGGGCTGGATCAAGGACCATCCGCTGCATCGCGGCGTGCGCACGGTGTTGTGGTTCGTATTCGCCGGCTTGGCGATCGTGACCGGCTACACGGTGTTTGAAACCATTTCGCCGGTCGGTATTTTGTCGCGCGCTTTCACTTACGGCGCCTCGTTGGCGCTGTTGTGGGTGGCGCTGTTGCTGGCGATCGAGGTGTTCTATTCCCGTCGGTTCTGGTGCCGATATATCTGTCCGATCGGGATGACCTATGGCTTTGTCGGCGCCTTCTCGCCGACGCGCGTCGTCTACCGGCTGGAAAACTGCCTGCATGAGGGTAAGTGCCGGGATGTCTGCATGGTTCCCCATGCGCTGTCGATGACTAAGATCGGCTATGCCGGCGACGTCAAACTGCCAATCGGCGCCGATTGCACGCGCTGCGGCATGTGCATCGACGCCTGTCCTACCGGCGCGCTCGAGTTCGACATCCTGGGCCTCGACAAACTTCTCTAGGAGCGCGACGCGTGATCCGCCTGGAAAACCTGACCAAGAGTTTCGGACGCGCCAAAGCGCTCGACGGGCTCAATCTGAACGTCGCACGCGGCGAGAAGGTTGCGCTCGTCGGCTCGAATGGCGCCGGCAAGACGACGCTGTTTCGTTGTCTGCTCGGTGAATACGCGCATGAAGGCCTAGTGCGCGTCGCCGGCCTCGATCCGCGCCGCGACCGCACCGAAACGCTCAGGCGCATCGGCTTCGTGCCGCAATTGCCTCCCCCGCTGAAGATGCCGGTCGACGAACTCATAGCTTTCGCGACCGGCGTCAGCGGCGCCTCGCGTCAGAACATCGTCGACGTTTGCGATGCGCTGGGCCTCGATCTCGCCGAGGTCGGCCGACGGCCGTTCCTCAAGCTTTCGGGGGGGCAGAAGCAGAAATTGTTGATTGCGATCGCGCTCGGCCGCAATGCGATCTTCCTCATTCTCGACGAGCCCGCCGCCAACCTCGATCCGCCGGCGCGCGCGGCGCTATTTGAACTGCTTCAACAACGCGGCGACGATACGATGCTGGTGTCGAGCCATCGCATCGACGAAGTTGCGGGACTTGGCGCACGCGTCGTCGAGCTCGACCGCGGCCGTGTCGTGTTTGACGACGCTTCGCTCGGCGCGGGCCACGTTCGTCATGCGATGCGCGTTTCGTTGACGGTTCGCCACACGGACGCCGCCTTCGCCAAAGCGGCGCATGAATGGGGCTTCATCTCGGAAGACGGCGGCCTGTCGTGGGATGGCGTGGTCTCCGGCTCGGACCGCCTGCGCTTCTTCAGTCTGCTCGCCCGCTATTCGGGCCTTCTGCTCGACGCCTCACTCGACACCGACCAGGGGAAACGCCATGACCCGCTTCAAAGTTGCGCTTGAGCTGCTCGCTCTCGCCGCCGCCTTGACGGTCGGCGGCTGCGAATCGTCCGCGGGCCCGGCTGAGGTCAAACTCGGTCGCGACGTCTGCGAGATGTGCGGCATGATCATCTCGGATCCGCGCTATATCGCCGAGGTGCGGCTCGACGACAACAAGCTGCACAAATTCGACGATGTCGGCGAAGCGGTCAATTGGCTGTCGCAGCATTGCGTCGAGCCCAAAGACGCCAGGGAATTCTGGGTCACCGACAGCGCCGTCGGCAAGTCGTGGCTCGACGGGCGCAAAGCATATTATCGTCGCGCGGGGACGCCGATGAATTATGGTTTCGCGGCGGTCGCGGCCGCATCCCCCGAGACTGTTACTTTCGACGAAATGCGCGCCAAGACGCTTCGCGAAAGATTTGCCTGCAAGAAGGCGGCCTGACCAATGCGCAACCTCATTCTCACGGCTCGTCTCGACGTCGCCGAGTCTCTGCGCGCCCGGTGGTTCTTGTTCTACGCAGCGACCTTCGGAGGCATAGTCGCGTTGTTGATGGTGTTCGGCGTCGCCGACAGCCGCGTGATGGGATTCACCGGCCTGTCGCGCACGCTCGTGACCTATCTGCAACTGACGATGGCGATTCTGCCGATCTTCATCCTGATCAGCTCTGTGCGCTCGGTCGCCGGCGACCGCGAGGCGGGCGTATACGAATACATGCTGTCGCTGCCCGTGCCGTTATCGGCGTGGTATTGGGGCCGGTTCGCCGGCCGGTTCGTCGTCGTGCTGTTGCCGGTGCTCGCCGCGATGGGATTGGCGGTCGTCTGGGGCATGATCCGGGGCGCCGACGCGCCGTGGGTGTTGCTCGCCGTCTATTCCGGATTGCTGTTCGCGCTGAGCGTCTGTTTCCTGGGGCTGGGTTTCTTGCTATCGAGTTGGCTGCGCTCGGCGGATGTCGCCCAAGCCGCGGCATTTGCGTTGTGGCTGGTTCTGGTCGTGTTCATCGATTTGATCCTGCTGGGCGTCATGCTGCGCGATGCGGCGCCGGCGCAATTGGTGATCGCCATCAGCCTCGCCAACCCGTTGCAGGTGTTTCGCACCGCGGCGATGATGCTGTTCGATCCGCAGCTCGTGCTGCTCGGGCCGGCGGCTTTCGTCATCCTCGACGCATTTGGAACCCACGCCTATCTGGCCTGGGCGATCATCTATCCGATCCTCGTCGGCGTGGCCGCATCCTCCCTGGGGTACTGGCGATTTCGCAGCGGAGACTTGGCCTGATGGGTCCGGCGCCGTTGCGGCGACGGTGGAGCCGGCGCTTCATCGGTTTCGACGCCGAAACCCTCTACGCCGTCGCCGCCGACATCGAACGTTACCGGGAATTCGCACCGGGCTGCATTTCGGCGCGCATCGTCGAGAAAACGGCCGATCATTGGGTCGTCGAGAATGTCTTCGGCTTCGGCTCGACGGCGCTCAGCCGCTTCGTGAGCGTGGCGCGACCGGCTCCACCCTCCGGGTTGTCGATCCGTTCCCAGGATGGACCTTGGCGCGATTTTGCGATGGACTGGACGTTCCAACCTGCGGCGGAGAGTTGCCTCGTCGTATGCGAGGCGATACTCGATTTCCGTTCGCCTTTGTTGGCGCTGTTGGCGCGGCTCAGCGCCGGGGAAGTCGAGCGACAAGTCGCCGCCGCTTTCGAAAATCGGGCTCGGGCGCTGAACAAGGAGCGGCGAATATGACAAATGAGCTTGCCGCGTCGCTTGCGGAACGGTCATCGAAAATCCGATCCTGGATGCTCGCCATCCGCCCGCTCACGCTCACCCTATCGCTGGCCCCCGTTGCGGTCGGCGCCACACTCGCCTGGGCGGAGACAGGCCGAACGCGTCCGGCAGTCGTCGCCGGCGCGGGCGTGGCGGCGGCGCTCATCCAGATCGGAACCAATCTCTACAACGACGCCGCCGACCATCGCCGGGGCGGCGACGGCCCGCAGCGCTTGGGTCCGCCGCGCGTCACGGCGCAGGGGCTGTTGAGCGGCGCGGCGGTCGCGCGCGCTGCGTTCGTCGCTTTCGGCGTCGCCGCCGTGATCGGCGTCGGGCTCGTCTGTGTGGGCGGTTGGCCCATCCTCGCGCTGGGCCTGCTGTCGATTGTTTGCGGCCTGGGCTATTCGGGCGGCCCTTATCCGATCGCCTATTCGCCGTTCGGCGAATCCTTCGTCATATTGTTTTTCGGCGTCGCGGCGGTGTGTGGAACTTTCTGGCTCGCCGCGTCCGTCCTCGCGCCCGCGCCCGTAGTCGCCGGCCTCGCCCTCGGCTTGTTCGCCGCCGCCGCCCTCCTGGCGAACAATCACCGGGACCGCGAAGAGGACGCCCGAGTCGGACGTCGCACCCTGGCCATCGTCATCGGGCCCCGATGGACCCGCGTGACTTACGGGGCGTTCGTGCTGACGCCGTTTGCGCTGCTCGCGCCGCTGGCGGGACTCGAGCCGACCTCCCACGCGCCTTTGGCGTTGGCCGCTGCGCCGATCGCGGCGGGGCTCGCCCTGCGCTTCGCCAGTGAGCCGCCCGGGCGCGGCTTCAATCAGATACTGGCCTGGACCGCGCAGACCCAGGCGTTGTTTGCTGCGCTGCTTTGCTGGGGAGCGACGTGGTGAAACGCGCGCTGCTCGTCGCTGCGACGCTTTTCGGGCTGCTGACGGCGGCGCCGGTAGCCTTGTGCGAGGAGCGCAAGCCGGCGCCGCCGCTCGTCTTTCAAGACGAGAACGGCGCGCGCGTAGATCTTGAGGCGTTCCGCGGCAAAGTCGTGCTGATTAATTTCTGGGCGACATGGTGCGTGCCTTGTCGCGACGAAATGCCAACTCTCAGCAAACTGCAAGAACGATTGGGAGCGCGCGGCTTGGCGGTTGCGCCGATCGCCATCGACTTTCGCGGCATTTCCGCCGTCGAAGACTTTTATCGCGCGTACGGCATAGCCAATCTGCCCAAATATGTCGACGACGACCGCGGCGCCGCGAAAAGCTCGGGTTTCATGGGCATTCCCGGTTCGATCGTGCTGGATCGCCAGGGCCGAGAGGTGTTTCGCGTCGAAGGGCCGCTCGATTGGTCGGGCATGGCGCCCACCACCCGCCTGGAAAGCCTGCTCGCGGAGAAGTAGGCGTCAATCCTGCGTCGCGCCCGGTTTGCGCCCGATATGCAGCGCGACGACGCCGAACGTCAGGTTGCGATAGGTGACATCGCTCAAGCCCGCATTTTCCATCAAGCGCGCGAGATGTCGTTGATCGGGGAAACGTCGGATCGATTCGACGAGATAGGCGTAGGCCTCCGGCGCCCGCGCGACCGCGGCGCCGAGGCGCGGGATCACGACAAAAGAAAACAGGTCGTAGAATGGCTTCACCCAGCGCCAGGGCGTCGAGAATTCGAGAATCAGCAAGCGCCCGCCGGGCTTCAGCACTCGGGCGATTTCGTCCAGCGCGTCTTCCAATCGGGTAACGTTGCGCAGGCCAAACGACAGCGTGACACAGTCCAGCGAACCGGTCGCAAATGGAAGCGCTTCCGCTTCGCCTGCCACCCAGCCCAAGGCGTCGGCGCCGACCCGACGGCGCCCGACCCGCATCATCTCGAGACTGGGGTCACAGACGATCACCTTGCGGTCGGGGGCCACGAGCGCGAGCGCGACGTCTCCCGTCCCCCCGGCGAGATCGACGATCGCTTCGCCCGTCAGTGGCGAAGCCGCGGCGACGAGGCGTCGCTTCCACCAACGATGCAACGCGAATGACATCAAGTCGTTCATCAGGTCGTAACGCTGCGCGACCGCGGCGAACACCCGCCGTATCCGCGCCCTGCGCTCGGCGGCGTCGACGCTTTGGTAGCCGAAACTGGAATCGAGTTCTTCGCTCATGGTTCGTGGCCGCGCCGGGCTGCGCGCATCGCCTCGGCCAGATCCTTGGCCGCCACGTCATGCGCGAAACGCTGGAGGAAAGCTCCGTCCGGACCCATCAGGAAAATGCCGGCGGTATGGTCGATCGAATATTCGCCGTGTCCCAACGGAACTTTCGTGGCGACCACGTGGAATTTTTGCGCCGCGTTGGCGACCAGGGCCTCGGGACCGCTGAGGCCTACGAATTCCGCTCCGAAAGAGCCGACGTAGTCCTTGAGTTGGGCAGGCGTGTCGCGCTCGGGATCGACGGTGATGAACACCGGCCGCACCGCCTTCGCATCGGCGCCCAACAGGTGCAGCGCGCTCGTCATCGTCATCAAGGTCGTGGGACAGACGTCGGGACAATGCGTGTAGCCGAACGCCACCAGCAAGAAGCTTCCCAGAAAGTCCTGATCCGTGACGGTCCGGCCGTCCTGGTCGACGAGGATGAAAGCGCCTCCGACCATATCGGCCTCGGCCGTTTCTGTCGCATCCTTCAATGGCTCTTCGGCGTGCCCCGCCAGGGTCGTCAGCAGAGTTGCGCAAAGGGCGAGTGCTAGTCTTTTCACGTGCGAATCCCTCAATCGACGCGAACCCTACGCGAAATTGCGCGGCTGAGAATAACCGAGATCAAGCGCGGCGGCGGGAGGTGGGCAGCGACCGCCCGGCCTGGCGCGGCCGGCATCTTCGGCCCGGATCCGAGTTCCACCGCTATTGAAAGTTCGACAAGGCCGGCGGCAGGCCGAAGCTGTTGGCCGGGACAGAGCGCCGGTGTTAAATAGAATGACATTCGCGGGAGTGCGGCATGGCTTTATCGGTTCGCGACTGGGACGTCCTGATGAAGGCGCCCCTGTTTCGCGCCATGGGGCCCACGATCACCCGCGCCATGATCGGCGATCGCACGCCGCGCGTTTACAGTCGCGGCGAAACCCTGTTCGACCAAGGCGAATCCGCGGACGGTTTCTTCTGTGTCATCGAAGGTTGGACCAAACTCTATCGCTTGCGCGAGGATGGCGAAGAGGTCGTCGTCGCGATTTTTTCCACCGGCGAGACCTTCGCAGAAGTCGCCATGTTTCTCGGCGGCAAGTATCCGGCGAGTTGCGAGGCCGTTTCCAACGCGCGCATCCTCAAGATCGACGCCACGAGTTTGCGCCGCGCCGTGCTCAACGAACCACAACTCGCGTTCGATATGCTTGCCGCCGCGTCGCTGCGGCTGCGCCAATTGGTCGATGAAATCGAACACCTCAAGGTGCGCTCCGCCCCTCAGCGCATCGCCGCTTTCTTCGTCGAGATGGCTACGGCGAGGTCTGGATGCGCAACGATCGCGCTTCCCTACGAGAAATCGCTCATTGCCGGACGTCTTGGCATGAAGCCCGAGAGTTTTTCGCGCGCGCTCGGGCGATTGGTCGAACATGGCGTAGCCGTCGACCGCGAAAGCGTCACGATCCAGGACGTCGCCAAACTCGCCGCCTTCGCCGAGAGGCGTGGTTGACCCTCGTCAGGAACGCGGAGCAAACACGCGGACATTCGCAAACGCGCATCGTCCGCCCTGAGCGGGCGCGTTTCGCTGTGTCCCCGTCGGCGCCGCTCGTGGACGGTAGACCCGCGCCTTCTCGACCGGCGGTTTCATTGTTCGGGGCGCCTCGGCCGCCGCCAGCGGCTTCGTGCGATTTCCCTGGAGCCATTCGGCGCTCCTCCAAGCCGCACTCCGCACGGCTGCAGGCGCGCGGCGGCTTCCAAAGCAGTCGGGCGGGGAAGGCCAGCGGCTGCGATGCGCGCGCGTTCCAGGCGCTGGGCGCCGGACCGACGCCGATCAACTTCAACGAGGTCCATTCGGCGCTGCAGACCAAGATCATCGAGGGCCAGGAAAACCCGCTGGCGATCATCGCCACCGCGAAGCTCTATGAGGCGCAGAAATATTGCAGCCTCACCAGTCACGTCTGCGACGCCTATCTGATCCTCGCCAACCTCCGCGAGCGC
>Ga0302319_10001378_pt1 | contig 54188 bp, 53 predicted proteins | sample Bog_T0_2_FD_203319 | JGI IMG/M metagenome (GOLD analysis project Ga0302319, IMG submission 203319) | Peat permafrost microbial communities from Stordalen Mire near Abisko, Sweden - Bog_T0_2 | ecosystem: Environmental > Terrestrial > Soil > Wetlands > Peat | place: Sweden: Abisko, Stordalen Mire...
CCTATAATCATCATGCGAAGGCTCCTTCCTTTCCGAGAAGCCTTAGTCCTCAAACCAAGACTAACCCGGACTGCATCGAGCCTTCGTTCTTATCCAATCAGTCCTTTGCGCAGTTTGCAAAGGGCGGGAACCACGAACACATGCGCAACCAGGTTTGTGCAGAAGGACAAAGGTCGTGCCGTCAGCATCGCTACCCGCCCTTGCAAAGAACGCAAGGACGGGGCACCCTCTGCATCGATAGCGCACACGAACATCATCAGAAAGGCGGGCCACCCGCCACCCTCAAGCTAAGATAGTGCCGACAATGAGGCCACGCGAGGGTGCGGCCATGCCGCCTTAGTTTTTGGGAGGATAGTTCAAATGCTTGGGGTCAGTCCCGGTATTCGCTATGCCGGTAGGCGTCCCTACCCCGTGACACGTAAAGGCAGATCCTTCCACCTTCTGTCCGGGTTTGACAAGATCCGTAGCCGAATACTCTTTGCCCCTCGGAGTGTTAAAGACCACATAGCCGCGAAGATACTGCGAGCCAGACTCATTGGAGAAGTCAACTTCGACGCTATCCTTTGTTGCGCACCGAGTACCAATGCGCACGTTGTAGATATTAAGGCAGCTACTTCCTTGGCAGGAAGGATCGCTCGGCGGCGGTGAGCCAGTCGCCGCGCTTCGACTACCTACAACGATCAAGAAACCGACCGAAACGACTAATGCCAGGCGCATGATGTTTCTCCCTTCCAACAGGTGTTGTTGCGGCCAACTATATCTCCACCCCACCGAAGCTGACAAGCATGAACTTCCTGAGGTTCACCTCACTCTCCGACCCCGCCGCCTTTAGGTACCTCCACAGGCAATTCTGTTATTGCGATTTTCGAGGCGATCCACCGTGCAAGCAACGTCCGGACGAACTCGCTGGCCATCACGAGGCTCAGGGGATTCTGATTCTGGCCAGGAGCGAGATCGAGCGGAGAATGTGCGCCGAGATAGTATTTGTTGCCGAAGTTCACACTGTCATCAAATCGCGAACACTCCGGCTGGGTTGCCCAGCCGCGGCGCAGTACTTCGTCAAACCCTTTCTTTTTGTCGCCCCCCAAGTCTATTAAGATCGTATCGACAATTCTTCTCAGACGAGAAAAGTCCCATTCTCCAACAAAATCAATCAAACTCGTTCGCACCACCTCGCTGGTTTCTGCGAGTGCAAGAATCTGTTCTGAAATATTCGCTCCTTCTAGATATCTGGTTCCGGGCGTAATCCGGTAGCGCACAGACGGCAACGGCATCCGGCCCACCCAATTGCCACCCTCGTCTGTCCACACGACCGAGGCTACCGCAACGGGCAACGCTGAGAATCTTCGAACCTTCGCGAGGCCACAGATGATGCCGAGAATCCATCGTGCCTTCTCGGCAACCCGATTGCAATCGGCCAGCTCATTTAAGACGTCGGCCTCGAGGAGGTATTCGCCTTGAAAACGAATGACTCGGGTTCGCCCCGTAGAGTGCTCAGCAGCGAGGTCTTCTAGGTCCCGCTCCGCCCCTGTCAGGTGGACGCGCCAGGGCGGAATAGCAGGGCAAGAACGCTTTGGGGCTGCATCAGGCATTGCTCGCCACCCAAGTGTAGGCCGAACCTACGCCATCTTAGGACGCTTCTGAAACAAGTTCCTCCAATACCGACCGGTCTGCGCACGCGAGATCGCTGACGAACGACCCTCCCAGGCCAGCTGAGACTGGCTCGGCAGCCTCAACGATCCCTGCGCTGCTTAGAAGGTTAGTAAGCACGCGCTCTCGCGCAGTAGCGTCCCGGCCCCAGACCCGCTTCAATCCGCCCTGAAACCTCGCCAAGCCTTTTCCAATTTCCCTCCGGGCGATCAACTCGACTCGTTCCGTCGTGCTGGCATTCGCAATCAGAAGCATCCTATCGATTGATCGCGCCAGATTTTGCATTACAGCGATCATCGTCGTCGCCTCCTTGAGGGTGGGCCACTTCGCTGCGTCAAAGTTGCTGAGTGTTAGTTTGATGTCTATGCCGGCGTATTTGAGGGCAATCTCCTGACTGCCTCGCGTCAGCCTTTGAACGGTCGATTCCAACAGCCTGGCCTCAGACCGACTCGAGTGGACGAGGGCGTTTCTCCAGCCCACTGCCAGGTCGAGAAATGCGACCGACTCGGCGATGTCCTCATGCGGGTGCGGCACTAGCTCTTCCACGCGCTCAGAAATCGACCACGCTTTTCCCCCAGGCCTCGTAACGGATTTACGGAGAATGTCTCGGACCGTCGGCGTAATGTCTAGCCAATCCAGGTCCGCATAGTCCCGGAGGAGGCCGTCGAAAGCGTCGACAACATGCGCCATGAGTGCGAGCAGCACAAAGTGCTTGGTCCGCTCTACTGTCTCTCTGGGTTTCTTGGGAGGTATCCACCTGAGGTGCATTGCGTTCGGCTTGGCGCCGCCGGCGGCGACGAGCTCGAGTCCTATTGCCATCGTGTTGACGTGGAACGTAGTGAGTCCGGCGACTCTCTGAAATGAACGAAAGGGAGGAGTTCGCGATATTCCAAGCATATCCTGTTGGCGCGGGGGGATTCGAACCCCCGTCCCGAGAATGAACGCTCACCGGTGATGAGCAATAAAACTCGGTGTCCTACCGCTAGACGACGCGCCTCGTAAAGTTGATCACAACAAGCGGTAGGCAACAAGAGGTTTTCGCCGGGTACCCTAGCCGCCTTCCCCGCCTTTACACTCCCACCCCCCGCCTGTTATCCTCACCATGTCACCAAGATAAATCGAAACCAGAACAGGAGTGCACCAGGCGAGTGTTAGCCAGAGAGCAAAAGAAATCCGTCATTGACCGGTACCAGACGCACGCGACTGACACGGGGAGTCCCGAGGTTCAGATCGCCATCATTAGTGAACGCATTGGCCAGTTGACGGACCACTTCAAGACGCACCAGAAGGACCACGGCTCGCGCCGCGGCCTGCTCATGCTAGTCAGTAAACGGCGTCGTTTACTCGACTACCTCAAACGATACGATTCCGAGCGCTATAAGACGGTCATTGGAAAGCTCGGCATCCGCAAGTAATTCCGGGAAAGCTGGGAAGCTGGGGTGCCCCATTTCTCGCGTCTTTTGCGAGAAGTGGGATACGACGAAATATATACCCTTGTGATTTTCTTCAGAGTGATCTCCGAAGAAGATCTTTCCACAAACGTATCTGAGAGAACGCCGCCTTCCTCTCGAAGCCGGCCGCGCATTGAGGTTATTCTGCAACGTGCATCTTTTGAGCGCATCCCACCCCGCCAATCTCGATCCGAGATCGATTGGGTAAGCATACCTGCGTCTCACTCTCGAAAATCAACCTGGAGCGAAAGGTTCTTAGCTAGAAGCTAGGAGCTAGAAGCTGTTCTAAAGGATGAAACATGAAACCAGAAGTTAGCAGTGTCACAGTCGACCTCGCCGGCGGCAAACAACTCTCATTCGAAACCGGAAAATTAGCCAAGCAGGCCGGCGGAGCAGCCGTGGTCCGCATGGGCGATAACGTCGTGCTTTCCACCGCAACCGCCAACCCCGACCCGCGCGAAGGCATTGATTTCTTTCCCCTCACCGTCGATTACCGCGAATACACCTATGCCGGTGGACGTTTTCCCGGCGGCTTCATCAAGCGCGAAGGCCGCATGAGCGAGCGCGAAGTTTTGACGAGTCGGCAGATTGATCGTCCAGTGCGGCCGATGTTCGCCGAGGGATTCAAGTGCGAGACGCAAGTCATCACGTTCGTGCTGTCGGCCGATTCCAGCAATGATCCTGACGTGCTCGGTATCAATGGCGCATCGGCGGCGCTCACCTTGTCCGACATTCCGTTCCTTGGACCGATCGGCGCAGTGCGCGTCGGCCAGATCGGCGGACAGTTCATCATCAATCCAACGTACGACGAGATGCGCGAAAGCCTGCTGAACATCATGGTCGTAGGCACCGCCGACGGCATTGTGATGATTGAATCCGGCGCGAAAGAAGTCAGCGAAGAAGTAGTCGTAGACGCGATCGAGTTCGGACACACCGAAATCAAAAAGATCTGCGCCGCACTTAAAGATCTGCAATCGAAAGCCGGCAAGAAGAAGCGCGAAGTAACGCCTCCGGAATTCGATCAGAAATATTACGACCAGCTGAAGAAAAAAGTAGGCGCAGAAGTCAGCGACGCACTCGACACGAAAAAGCATCCGAAGGCCGAAAGCTACGCGCTGGTCAAAGAAATAAAGAAGAAGCTGCAATCCGAAATTAAAGAAGACGACGAAGAAGCGCTGGCGAAACTGAAGACGTATTACGAAACGCTGCGCGAACGAATCTTCCGCGAAGAAGTATTAGAAAAGAAACGCCGCCCAGACGCGCGCGCCTTCGACGAAGTCCGCGACATCTGGATCGAAGCCGGCATCCTGCCCCGCACCCACGGCAGCGCCATCTTCACCCGCGGCGAAACCCAAGCCCTGGTCACCACAACCCTAGGCACCAGCGACGACATGCAGCGCCTCGAAGGCTTCGAAGGCGAAGCCAAAAAGCGCTTCATGCTGCACTATAACTTTCCGCCGTTTTCGGTGGGGGAGGTGGGCTTCATGCGGGGGGCTGGGCGGCGGGAGATTGGGCACGGGGCTTTGGCGGAGCGCGCGATTTCTGGTGTGCTGCCTTCGGAAGAATCGTGGCCTTATGCGATGCGCGTCGTCTCCGACATTCTGGAGTCGAATGGGTCGTCGTCGATGGCTACCGTTTGCGGAGCCTCGTTATCTTTGATGGATGCGGGCGTGCCGTTGAGGGCTCCGGTAGCCGGAGTTGCGATGGGGTTGGTGAAGGAGGGCGAGCAGTATGCCATTCTCACCGACATTGCCGGCGCGGAAGATCATTACGGCGACATGGATTTCAAAGTTGCCGGAACGAAAGATGGCATCACCGCGCTGCAGATGGATATTAAAGTTGCCGGCATTACTTCGCAGATCATGCGCGAGGCGCTGGCGCAGGCTAAGCGCGGGCGGCTGCATATTCTCGGGAAGATGGAAGAAGTGATTTCCATTGGACGGGAGAAGATTTCTGATTTCGCTCCGCGGTTCTATACCGTGCAGATTCCGGTCGACAAGATTCGCGATCTGATTGGGCCGGGCGGCAAGATGATTCGCTCGATCGTCGAGCAGACCGGAGTGAAGATCGATGTGGAAGATTCCGGGCTGGTGAAGGTTGCGTCGAGCGATCAGGCTTCGGCGGCGAAGGCGCTGCAGATCATTGGCGATCTGACGGCGACTGCGGAAGTTGGAAAAACTTATCTCGGCAAGGTGACGCGGCTGGCAGATTTCGGTGCGTTCGTCGAGATTATTCCCGGGACCGACGGGTTGCTGCACATCAGCGAAGTGGCGGAGCATCGCATTGGCGACATCCGCGACGAGTTGAAAGAAGGCGATCAGGTGCTGGTAAAGGTGCTGGCGGTCGAAGGCAACCGCATCCGGCTGTCGCGCAAGGCGATTCTGAAAGAGCAGCGCGCGAAGATGGGCGGCGGCGATGGTGCTGCGCCCACGGACGGAGCTGGCGCAAGCGGGGGCGAAGCAGAAGCGGTTCCGGCTCCCGCATTCACCGGCTCAATGGTGATCGAGGGCGGTGGAGATTTCCCCGACGATGAGCCGAACTTCAATCGCGAAGGCGGACCTGCGCCAGTCAGCAGCGGCGACCGTCCTCAGGGTGATAGGCCACACGGTGGAGACCGTGGCGGTCGCGGTGGAAGGCCCGGTGGTGGTGGTGGTGGCCGTGATCGCGGACGCGGCGGGCGTGGCGGACGACCGGGTGGTGGCGGCGGGCGGGATCGGGGCGGGCGTGGTGGGCCGGGCGGGGGAAGGCACTAACTTCTTTGCCACGGATTTACGCGGATTAGCACGGATGTAAATGAGGCCACGACGAGCGTCGTGGCCTTTTCAATTCGCAAGACTACTACTAGCAGTTAGAAAAACACTGCTGGCGAAACGTTGAATTTCTTGCTGAGCCGGCGAATGTGGTGTTTGGTCAGTTCACGCTTACCGCGCAGCACTTCCGACACGATGCTTTCGGTGCCGAAGACATCGAGCAGGTCCTTCTGTCGGAGATTGTGCGCTTCCATCAAATGGCGAATGATGGCAGCAGGTTCGGCATCCGGCACGGGATCGTGCTTGGCTTCATATTCCTCAATCAACACGGTGAGCAAGGCCACGAGTTTCTTTTCAGCGGAGGTGACCGACTTTTTCGCGGTGAGCTTTTCCAGGCGCTCGATATAAAGGCGGTTCTGCTGCTCTCCGCCGATCACCTCTGGTTTTTCGCGAGAGAGCAGCGCGCCGTAAGCGCTGGCGGCGGATGTCATGTTGTCCACTCCTTCCTGTCGTATTCCGCATGAGTCAGCAGATGTTTGACGAAGATCATCTGCCAGCGGTATTCGATCTTCACGATCAATCGGTAGGCATTGCCTTTAATGTTGAATACGGTATATGGACCCACCAGATCGGCACTCGGGTAGACTTTTCTTACGTCCACTAGATTGCGCCAGGATGCGGCTGAGGCAATTTTGTGCCATTCTGCTATCGCCGCTCCCAGCGGGCGGTTTGCCACGACCGCCTGCCGCCATGCGCTCTTGCTGATGACATGCAATCGGGCCTCTTCGCGCCCTGCGAAGTTCATTTCAACTGTACTTCGCATCCGGCGAAGTGTCAACTTTTCGGCGACGGAGACGGCGGACGATCCGTCATTTCAGTCATCAGGCAAATCCCACGGCGGCTGTGCGGAAAAAAACAAATCCGAAACTTGACCGCAGGGGCGAATCGGACGATGGGGGCTGAATCCTTGGGAAAGAATGTGCCTCCGTCGATCAGCGCTGTAGGGCTGAAGGATGCCTCGGGTTATATAAGCGTGGTCGGGCGGAAAATCGGCGAACAGATGAACAAGGTGTTAAGGCGTCTTCGTGGCGCCCCGCAGCGCCGGAACGAGCGCAGAAGCGAGTTGAGTTTTCGCCAGGCATACGAAGCCGGATTCCGCCTCAAGGCGTGCCAGGATCGCGGGATTTTGCTCGCTGATCAGAATGGATCTGCTGAAGGGCACACGCTCTTTCAAGGTTTTCGCGATCCACAATCCCTTCGACCCTGAAATGGAGAGATCGATGAGAATGACCTCGGGCCTGAGTTCTTCGGCCATCCGGACGGCTTCCTCGGCTTCAGGGGTTTCACCGCAAATCTCCCACTCCGGGGCGAGCCGTTGCAGTAAAGACTTGATGGCGAGCCGCACCGGCTGGGAATCATCTGCTAGCAAGAGACGGAGCATTCTGTATGTAGAGTGGAACACGTCGGGAAGCGAAAAGTTTCGATGGTGTCGCACTTTGGGAAGCCTCTCCCGCATCTGCTGAGAGCCGCGATTTACTGCAGATCGAGGAAGCGGGAGCGATCCTGCTCGCGGGGCAGCGGGCAGACTTCGGAGCGGCCGAAGATTCGGTAGCGGTTGCGGGCTACTGCGTTGTAGGCTGCGTCGCTCAGAAATTTTGGCGAGAGTTGCAGAAAGAATGCGGCGGAGCGTCCGAGGCCTGGGAGTTGCTTCAGGACGAAGATCGCGGCGGCCGAGCGGGAAAGCAAATATTCTTCGGGGAGTTCGTAGTTGACTACGACGTAGACCGTGTCTATAGCGTTAGGGTTCGCGCCATGTCGGGCGAGGATGGAGGCGGCGATGGCACTTTGCAGCGATGCAAAACGGAAGACTGCGTTGCGATCGCGGTGGAGAATGAACTGGACGAAGCGGTTGCAGAGTCCGCAGACGCCGTCGTAGAGCAGGATGGGATGGGACATACGTGCGCGCGAATTGCCTACTTCGCGCCGGGCGCGACTGGCTGCGCTCCGGCGTAGTAGCCGCTCTTGGTGCGCACCAGGAGCTTGCGGCCTTTGACCTTGGCCTCGACGCGAATGTTGCGGAAGCCGCCGCTGGCCCTGGGATTCGTGGGTTTGTAGCCGATGGTGTATTGATTCTTGATATCGTGCGCGACCTGGCGGCTGATGTCATCCACTTCGTCGAGAGTTTTTGGGAAGAACGCGAGACCGCCGGTGCGTTGCGCAATGATCTCGAGCGCGTGGCGGGCTCGCTTGGGATGTTCTTCATCGCCCAGGATTCCGATGGCATAGACTGATGGACCGTTTTCCTGTTGCAATTGCTTCACCGCGTCTTCGAGACTTTCGCGGCTGGCGTTGTCGTCTCCGTCGGTGACCACGAATAAAACTTTGCGCTCTAGTTTGGCGTCTTGCTTGAGGTGCTCCGCCGAAGCTACCAGCGCGTCTCGAAGTGCGGTTCCGCCGCGGGCGTCGATTTTTTCGAGTGCCTCTTTCAGCTTGAGCAGGTCGTTCGTGAAATCCTGGTCGAGATAGTATTCGTCGTTGAAATTCACGACGAAGACCTCATCTTGAGGATTGCTGGCTCGCACCAGATTCAGCGCTGCCGCATTCACCTTCGAACGCTTCTCGCGCATGGATCCGGAGTTGTCGATTACGATTCCCATGGAGACGGGAATGTCTTCGTTATGAAACGAAATTATTTTCTGTGGTTTCCCATCCTCGAAGACAGTGAATGCATTCTGGTCGAGGTTGGTAACGATGTGCTGCTTGTCGTCGATAACGGTCGCGTGCAAGAGAACTTCATCCACATTTTTGTGGATGACGTAGGTTCCGTTGTCGTCAGGTTGCTGCGGACTCGAATTCGCGGGAGATGCAGGAGTCGCGCCGGATTGGGATTGCGGAGGTTGCGATGGAGCAGATGCCGATTGAAGGTGAGAAGGGTTCCACGCGGCATATCCTGAAAAAGGCTGCGCCAGCAGCGCGACCACGGCTCCGAGCCAGATCGCGTACCTCATAAAGGATAGGAAGGTCGCAGGCGAATCACTCTTCGGGCGCGTAATATCCGGTCCTGGCATACACTCGGAGTGGCGGCAATCCTTTCGGCGGAAGTAGTTTCACTTTTATCTTACGCCATTTGCCGTCGTGCACTCCTTTGCTTGGACGATACCCGAGCACGTATTGGTTGCGCAGTTCAATGCCGATCTTAGTGGCAACGTCGGAGAGATCGTTCGGATTTTCCACGGTAAATGCGCGCCCGCCCGTCAATTCTGAGATCTCGCCGAGCAACTGCGGCCCTAATTTTTCTTCCTCACTCTGGAAATAATGGTCGTAAAGGCCGATGGCATAGACCATGATGTCGGCTTCCTTGACCAGGGCCTTGATCTCGTTTTCGGTGTAGCGGCTGTGATTATCGCCTCCGTCGGAAATGATGAGGAGCGCCTTTTTGGGATACTTGGCCTGCCTCATTTTGCTGACGCCCATGTAGATCGCATCCAGCAGCGCCGTGCGCTTTTGCGGGATCGTGTAGATGAGCTTGTCGGTGATTTCGTCGACTGAGCTGGTAAATCCGGCGATCATCTCGGGCTCGTCCGAGAAGGTGACCATGAAGAATTCATCCTGCGGATTGGCGCTCTTGAAAAACTCCGTGACCGCATCTTTGGCGCGATCCATCTTGCTGTTCATGCTTCCGCTGGAATCGAAGATCACGCCGAGCGACACGGGCGCGTCCTCACTCGAAAAAGATTTGATCTCTTCCTTCGAACTGCCCTCGAAGAGCTGGAAGTTATCTTTATCCAGGCCGGTGACCAGACGGTTGAGCGGGTCAGTGATGGTGACGGGAACGAGCACGAGATCTACGGCGACCTTGAGCGGGCGTATGTGCGTATTCAGGGACGCGGGGACGACGGTGTCTTTGGCGATTTCCTCTGTCTTGGCTTTGTCGGCATCGTGAGGCGTGGCTTCGCGAGGCGTGACGTGGACGTCGTTCACGTCGGCCTGCGCCACGGCAGGCATGGGCGAGGTACAGACCACGGCGAGCGCGAATAATGCCATGCAAAGAAAGGGCGGGGACAGGATTTCGCGCAGCCGGATAAAACTTGGGTTCCAGGGTAGAACCAAGCTTGAGCAAACCGGGCCGGACTTCCGGATTAGTGTCTTAAGACAGAGGGCCATACGCACCTCGAATTGGCGCGATAGTATCACAGCTTTGCTCAATCGACTGCAGTATTTTTTCCAATCTGGTTGACAATCCCGAATCGACAGCCCACTTTCTGCGCATCGTCCCGAATCTGGTATACGCAAAACAGGAGATGCTTGGCCTTGCTACAATCAGGTTTCCATGGCTGACATCCATCCGTTTCGCGCATTTCGCTTTGATCCGCTGCAAGTGACTCTGGCGCAGGTCGTCACCCAGCCTTACGACAAGATCACTCCTGCGCTGCAGGAACGCTATTATGCGGCCAGCCCGAATAATCTGGTCCGAATCATACTTGGCCGACGCAGAGAAAATGACAATCCAGCAAACAATGTATATACGCGCGCGGCCGGGCACTTTCGCGACTGGCGGCAGCAGGGACTGCTGCGTGAGGATTCGGCGCCCTCCATTTACTTATACTCACAGCGTTTTACCAGGCCGGGTTCAACCACGGAACTCGAGCGCCGAGGCTTTATCGCCCTGGGCCGCATTGAGGACTACGCGGCTGGCGTTGTCTTTCGCCACGAGCAGACGCTGGCCAAGCCCAAAGCCGACCGCCTTGACCTGCTTCGGGCTACCCGCGCCCATTTCGGCCAGATTTTCATGCTGTATGAGGATTCGGGACAGGTTGAATCGCTGCTGAACACAGATGATGATCCGGACGTTTCAGTTACGGACGAATACGGCGTGGTTCATCGCGTTTGGGAGATTACCGATCCAAAATTGATTGAAGCGGTTCAAGCCGCGATGCGCGACAAAAAACTGATCATCGCCGACGGGCATCATCGTTATGAAACGGCTTTGAATTATCGCAACGAACGCCGCGCGGCGGACGGTTCCTCGGCAGAAGGGCGCGGTGACGCGGCGGCGCCTTACGAATTTGTGATGATGACGTTCGTCAACATCAACAGCCCGGGTCTTGTGATTCTGCCGACGCATCGGCTGGTGCATAGCCTGAACTCCTTTTCGGAAAACGATTTTCGCAATGCAGCGCGCGCTTTCTTCGATGTGGACGAGATCGACTCCCATCTCGATGCGCCTCGGGCCACGGCGATCCTGCGCGAATCGGGCCGTTGCGGGACGACCATCCTCGCAGTCACGGCGAACCGCGCCTTCTTGCTGCACCATCCAAATCCTAATATTCCGGAAGTCTTCGAAGGGCTGTCGATCAGCCAGCAAGCGCTGGATGTCGTGCAACTGCATAAGTGTCTGCTGGAAAGAGTGCTGGGGCTGTCGGAAGAATCGATCCGCAACCAGCAGAACATTTCTTACGTTCGCGACGCTGGCGAGGCTTTGTCGCAGGTGCGCGGCCCAGGCGCTCGCGGTAATATTGCTTTCCTGATGAACCCTTGCCGCATTGCGCAAGTTCGGGACATCGCGTTCGCGGGCGAGGTCATGCCGCAGAAATCCACCGACTTCTATCCCAAGCTGCTCAGCGGATTGACCATCTATGCGCTCGATTAGAAGCCGAATTCGCGGGCGTTTGATTAGTAGGCGTTCGATTGCTGCAGTTGGAGGTGGCGCTGCGGCGCTCTTGTTCGTCGCTGTTCTGCTTGTTTCGGGAGCGGCGCCCGAAAAACATCTCTCCATCTATTCTTCTGCGGCCAACTATTCCCTGCCGATCGTGCAGCATCAAGGCCGCGACTATATTGGATTGCTTGAGTTACTCGATCCGCTGGGCACGGTCAGCGCAAAATCCGACCAGGCAAAGTGGCACCTGCACTACAACACTGTGCTTGGAGAATTTAGTGTTGGCAAGAGCCATGCTCGCGTGCAAGGACGCGACGCCGACCTATCGGGAAATTTCCTTATGGAAAATGGGCGCGGCCTTGTGCCAGTAGCGTGCCTCGGTTCCCTGCTGCCGCGCTTTCTAGGAGGCCCTGCAACTTTGCATGAGGAGTCTGGGCGTCTCTTTATCGGCAGCGTCGCGACTCACTTTACCGCGACGATTTCTCGCGACGATCCATCGCGGCTGGTGTTTCAGTTTACCGGGCCGGTGAATCCATCAGTGGCTGCGGAACCCGGCAAAGTTCGAATGACTTTCAACCACGAGCCGGTCACTGCGCCCGCATCTTCGACACTTACGTTCGGAAGCAAGGTGATTCCGTCGGCAACTTACTCAGAAAATAACGGCGCTGCCGAGATCACCGTTAGCACGACTATGCCGCTCATGGCCAGCTTTGGTGTGGATGGAAGAACCATTACTCTTGCGCCAGCGAAATCCCAAGCTGCGGCTACAGCAAATGGCGGGACAGGGGTCAGCGCGGGCGGCGTGGCGGCGGCTTCGGGACAAAATGCCGCCGCGGGGCAGTCTGTCGCAGCAAGTCCATCGACGTCCGTTCCACGCCGTTATTTTGCGATCGTAGATGCGAGCCACGGAGGCGCTGACCGTGGCGAAGCGTTGAGTTCCACGCTCGCTGAGAAAGATGTGACCGTAGCATTCGCCCGATGCCTGCGGCAGGAACTGGAGAGTCGCGGAATCTCGACGCTGGTGCTGCGCGATTCCGACGCCAACCTCACGCTTGAGGAGCGGGCTTTTTTCGCCAATACCACGCACGCCGCGGTTTATGTTGCGTTGCATGCCGCGTCGAACGGACACGGCGTTCGCCTTTACACCGCGCTGCTGCCTTACGGCGGCGAGGAAGACCGCGGTCCGTTCCGCTCATGGATCACCGCTCAGCAGTCTTCGATCCCTCTCAGCCAGGCGGCGGCTGCGAGCGTCGCCGCGGAACTGAGAAAGCAGCAAGTTTCAGTTCGTACGCTTACAGCGCCGCTGCGTCCGCTGAATAATATTGTGACTGCGGCTATCGCAGTCGAGGTCGCGCCAGCGGCAACTGACGTATCTCAACTCAGTTCGCCGGAATATCAGCAACTCATCGCGAGCGGCGTAGCGAACGGAATCGCCGCCATTCGGGCGCAACTCGGGGCCGCGCCATGACATTGAGACATTGTGCGATCGGGCCATTGGGCGATTTAATGACAGCGGCTTTCTTAAGGTTTTCAATCACAAAATGACCCGATCACGAAATCACTCAATGCGATGATTCCACGCCAACTTATTATCGGGGTCGCAGTGCTGTTAATCGCTGTGCTCGGCATGAGCATCTACGTCTGGAATATGCGTGGACGGGCCGCATCCAGCCCCACGGCCTCGAGCGATAAACGCCCGGTCGTGCCGCCATCTGCTGGGCCTACCGAGAAAGTCACTTTATTCGTTGCCTATGACGATGTTGGCGTGTTGCACGCACAGAACGCGCAGATTCCGCTGCCTTCGGTCCGCCAACAACGCGCAGAAGAATTGTTGCGGGCCCTGATCGCGCTATATCTCGATAAGTCTTCGCCGCATCCGCTGCCGCAGGGCGCCGACATTCGTAGCGTGTACCTGGTCGACCCGGGACTAGCGGTCATCGACATCAACGCGGCCTTTGCCAACGGCCACCGTTCCGGAGTTTTGTCGGAAGAGCTTACGGTCGCATCTCTTATTCAGACGCTCTCGGCGAACATCCCGGGGATTCTTAAGGTGAAGATTCTGGTGGAAGGTAAGGATCGCGAGACGCTCGCGGGTCACGCCGACCTGTCAGATTTTTTCGACGTCTCCGCGGTTAATCAGCTAACGGCGCAATTGCAGGCGGCACAATAGCTGATACTTCCTGTAGCGGATGCGTTTCCGGCGAGATCAAATATCGCTATTCAACTTTGCCCGCTACCCAGCGCGAAAGCGCTGTCACTAATTTTCGCGGAGCAAAGCGCACTGACTCGGCCACAAGCCAATTTTTTGCTCCCGAGATTACGACGGTGCGGCCAGCCATCAAGCCGCGATAGCCATCGCGCGCAACGGCCTCCGCAGTCATCGGGCGGAATTTCTTGAACAGCCGCGAGTTTTCCATGTCGGCGCGCTTCTGAAAATCTGTGTTGGTAGCCCCGGGACAGAAACAGTTCACGACCACTCCTGATCGACCCACTTCGTTGGCGAGCGCCTGCGAGAACGAAAGCACGTAAGCCTTGGTCGCGTAGTAGACGGCCATCAGCGGCCCCGGCTGAAAAGCCGCGGTGGAGGCCACGTTCATGATTTTGCCGCTGTGCCGCGCCAGCATCTGCGGCAGAAACAGCCGGGTCAGATCGGTGAGCGCTGCGATGTTGAGATGAATCTGGCCTAGAATTTCTTCTTCTGAAGTCGAGGCGAACTCGCCGAAGACGCCAAAGCCCGCGTTGTTCACGAGGATGTCGACTTCAACTCCTTCGCGCTGCAATTGGTCGAAGAGCAGCTTCGGAGCCTGCCCCGCGGCGAGATCGAGCGCGACGACTTTCACCGTGACTCCGAACTGGCTTTGGAGTTCAGCGGCAACTTGACTTAGCTTGTCCGCGCTGCGGGCGACCAGCACCAGGTTGTAGTGATCGCGGGCAAACAGTTTGGCCAGTTCATATCCGATGCCGCCGGAGGCTCCGGTGATGAGCGCGGTTTGAGTCTTTTGCTGCGTCACTGTCCGGTTTTTGGTGAAGGCGAGTAGTCTGCCGGAATCTCAAACAAAGATTCATCCAGGGGTTTTTCGGAGATTTCCAGCATCTCGAGCTTGTTAACGAACACTCGTCCGTCCTCGCGTTTCGTGGTGGTCTCTTCGGTGGCGAAACCTCGAGGCGCTGTGCCAAGCCGCTTGAATATGAAGCGGTCAATGCCGCCAGCCCCTCCGGTAATCCAGCCCATTCCTTGCGTCTTGTTGTCTTGACAGTAGAGTCCGGGTAAATCGAGGTACCATCCGTCAATTTCTGTTTTGCTTTCATGACTGACGGCGTCCGGACCCGGCTCGGCGGTGATCGTGGTTTTGACATGGCGAGCCTGGTAGCTGCCAACCTGTCGCCGTTCGCCGGTATCGACTGAGTCGGTGGTAACCGTGACCTGGCCTCCGCTTTGCCGGATTTCAGGGGCCGAATGCTCCGTCCGGCGAATCTGTGTCACATCGGCGGGGACGGAATAGTAAGTTTTCGAAATTTCGTGGAGGATGATTCTCGTTCCCTGATCGCATTGGTAGATGTTGGTGTTCGCCATCGATCCGGTAGAATCGGAATCTCGCATCTCGGAGCGCATGCGCGAACCTTTGAAGTACCAAGTCATCACCGGGCTGTGACGACTATCCATGGTCAGGCGAGTTTTTATGGTGAGATCGGGGAAGTCGGGAACTGCGTCTGTCGGTCTGGCAGGAAAAACGGCTAGCAAGTTGAGCAAGATGAGCAGAGAAGCAGTAAGCATCGATCCTCCTAGTTTCGGACCGGCCGAAGACGTTACCACTGATTTTAAGAAGCGCGGGCGAAACGCCCGCGCCACACAAACTTCACGACCTACGCGCCCGCCAGCACCGGCTCGACTCCATAGATCGAGAACCATGACGTCGCGGCCTTCAGTTTGCTGTTCACGTTGTTGATGTTTTTCACACCTTCGGTCTCGAGCCACGAACGGAATGCCGCCGCACCCTGCTTGGCGTAGATCGGGATGCCATCTTTCCAGGTCGCGCGTCCGCAGAGAACGCCGTTGAACTTCACTTTTGACTCGCCGGCCAATTCCAGCGTCTCACTGAACTCCGCATTGCTGACGCCAGCCGAAAGATAGATGAACGGCCTGGTGGCAACATTCGCCGCCTGGTGGAACAGGTCGATCGCCTCTTGCTTCGAATATGCTTTCTGCCCGCCGAACGACTTCGTGCCTTCAACGAACTTCATGTTGACTGGAACTTCCACCTTCAACACATCCACGCCGTAGCGGTCTTTGCTGAACTCGCGCATGCTCTCGGTGACGATCTGCGGCTTTTTCTTTGCGTATTCCAATCCCTTTTCGTCTGCACCTTCTTCGTAACCGACAAATTCCAAAAAGTATGGAATGTCATTGGCGCGGCATTCGTCGCCGATACGCTCGACCCACGCGTGCTTCTTGTCGTTCGTGTCCTTGGGATCGAACGGCGAGTAGTACAGCAGAATCTTCACGCAGTCCGCGCCAGCTTCTTTCAATCGCCGCGCCGACCAATGATCGAGCAGATCGCCCAACCGTCCCGGACCGGTCTTGTCGTATCCCGTCTTCTCATAGGCCAGCAGCAGGCCGGCGTTCTTGGCGCGGCGCTTCGAGGCCGGCAGTCCCCACTCGGGGTCGAGCAGGATGGCGCTGGCATGCGGCGTCAGCACTTCCGTGACGAGCGTTTTGAATTCTTCCATCATCGCGTCACTGACTTCGCCGCCTTTTTCTTTGGCCAGCGATTTCTGCAAAGAGCCGCGCTGATCCATCGCAGCGGCCGCAATCACGCCGTGTTCGTTCGAGACTTTTCTGAGACCGGAAAGTTTGCCAGGGGTGAGCTTCATAGGTTCCTCCAGAACTGCACAAGATGAGTGCCGAAACACTCAATTGTAAACCAACGCGCTGCGGGTGAGGCTTCGGATTAGATCGTTCACATACGACTAGGGTTCGACCAACAAAGATTCTTGATCCGCGACTCTGCAGGGAGGGCTTTCTGAGCTCGCGGACTATTCGGCCCAGTTCTGGACCTTCAATCCCCTCACCCTCCGGAACTCTTTTTCGTTATTCGTGACCAGCGTTAGCTTCGCCGCCAGCGCGTGCGCGGCAATCCAAAGGTCATTGTTACCGATCATCTCGCCCTTCGACTCCAGTTCGGCGCGAATCGTTCCGTACTTTTCCGCTGCGCTCTCGGGCAAGGCCAGCGCAGGCAGCAAACGGATTAGCTCCCGGAGGCGTTCCAGCGCCGCTGTCTGCTGTGCGCTCTTGGCTGCCCCATAGAGCAGTTCGCCGAATGTGATCACGGAAAGCGCTGCTTCCCCGGGTTGGAGCCTGCGGAATCGACGCAAGACCTGCTCCGGCTTGTTTTGCCGGATATAGATGCAGATGTTCGTGTCCAGCAGGAAGCGAGGCTCCATCAAAGTCCCTTGCGCTTCTGCGGACGATCTTTCTCTCGCTCTGGGAGCGACAAATCGTCGGGCAGTCCAGCCAGCAGATCGAAGGCGCGAACCATGTTCCCATCTTTCTCGCGCAAGACGATCTCCTTGCCTCGCCGGAAGATCTCAACTTCCTCACTCTTCAATCGAAACCGCTTGGGTAAACGAACCGCCTGGCTGTTTCCAGATCGGAATACGCGCGCCGTGCCCATACCTCGCCTCCTGCGTATATACGTCAAGTATATACATTCTATCGCTATCCGGCGACTTCCGCTAGCCGAGTAGCGGGAAGAAGATGCCCGGCGCAATTATTCGCGGAAAAATTGCTGAATACCCGGAAGCAGGAGTTAGCTCGGTGCGAGTGCTATTTCACCGCTACGCCCGAAGGATAATCGAGAGTGCTAACCGGCCCGACCGGACTCAGAATTCCACTCGTGAGGCTGATGGAGTATTGCGACAGGGTTCCGGGGTAGCCGGTGTTAGCCACGAACACCCAGCTGTCATCGCTGCGGATCGCAATCGAGTTTGGCCCCACACCCGCAGCCACGGGCGCTCCGCTGAACGGCAGCAAGGCGCCAGTATTTGAGTTGATCTCGTATCCCGAGATGTTGCTCGATCCCTTATTCACGACGTACAGAAACTTGCCGTAGGCATCCACAGACATGGGGCCGGGCACATCGCCTGCGGGGCAAAAGCCCGTAGCGGTAGAGCATGCCGAGATCGAGTGCAGGCTAAAGTCTGCGACCGGGCATGGCGGCTGCGAAAGCAGACTAATCGAGCTACAGATGGTAAATGCGCTGACCGTATTCTGATTGCTGCCGGGACCTGCATTGGCTACATAAACAAAGCGGTTGCAAGGATCCACGGCAACTCCTGAGGGAATGCTGCCCGTGGGAATTCCTGGGGCAGAGCTTGAGTAAGGCATCAGAGTGAGCGTTCCCGCCGATGGATCGACAGAGTAATTTAGAAGCGTGTAGTTGACGGAATCCGTCACGTACAGATTTTCGGTCGTGGGAGCGGGATGTGAGGAACAAACCGCATACTGCACGGGGTAAGCAGTGCGGGTCACGGCCAGCGCCGATGCACTCGCGGTGCTGCCGCCCGGCTCAACTGGCAGCGGAAAAGGTGAACCCGCGACAGTCGGATTTTGGCATGATGTGGGGTTTACCTCCGTTAAGCTTCCGCTGGTACCGATCGCGAATACTGAGACCGAACCCGTTACAGGATTGCTGGAGGAGTCGCTTGTAGCGCTGTCAGCCACGAAGAGAAATGCACCCGCAGAATCCATCGCCAGGGCAACCGGGGCCACGGGCACCGATTCGCAAACTCCGTTAACGGTGGCAGCGATGTTGTTAAGCGTCGTAAGTGTTCCCGTCCCCAACTTGCCGTCGGAGCCGATCGGAAACGCAGTGATGCCTGTTTGGCTGGGAAATTCCGGAGTCGTGGTGACGATTACAAACGCGTACGTGCCCGCGGGATTAATAATGACGGACGAAGGCAGTCCCTGAGTGGGCGGGCCGTTCACATTATTGATCTGCGACATGCCGCCATTGGTTAGATCGAGGCTGAAGGTCTCCATCACCGCCGTGCTTTGCGGCGACTCAATCGTGCCCTGGGTGGGCACGATCACCAAACCATTCGAGGACGATGAATATTTGCTGCTGCACGACATCAGGAAGGCAATGGCAACCAGAGTCAAGACCGCTGCAATCAAGGTAAGCCGTATCCGCATTCTTCGCTTTATCTCCATGTGAACGTGCTTAGGCATTTTCCGGCTGTCGATCACCGGCTAGAACCTAATTTGAAGGGCGTGGATTGCCATCCATTTATGTATCAGGAATGCGCGGGAAGAGCAAACGTCACCCGGCTATTGGAACCGCAGAGAGGGCCGGGAGTTGCCTGTAAAGGCGTGGCTAGTGCTCAGTGGTCAGTCGAACCTCGTTAGAGGCTGGCCACTGCTTACTGGTGACCTGGGTTAAGCTTTCCGGCATCAGCGGCAGGTGGATCTCGACCATGAGTCCGCCTTCGGCGCGGTTTACCGCCAAAACGCGGCCGCCGTGGAAACGCACCGCGCGCTCGGTAATGGCCAACCCTAGACCCACACCGCCAGTCTGCCGACCACGAGCATCATCCAGGCGGTAAAACGGCTGGAACAACTTCTCCAGCGCTTCTTCGGGAACACCGGAACCGCAATCGGTAACTCGAACCACCACTTCTTCGCCAACAGAGGCGCTTTTCGTCTTCTCTAAATGAATCTCAACCGTTGTGCCCTCGCGCGTGTAACGGATGGCGTTGCGGACTACGTTCTCGATCGCACTGTGCAGCAAAGACGCATCTCCGCGCACTCCCCAAATACCAGCGGGAATCTCGCTGCGCACGTGGCAATGCCGTGCCTGCGCTTCGAACTCTGCATCTTCGGTTACGTTCAGCACCACTTCGTCCAGCAAGACCGGCGTGGAGGCCACGCTCTGTTCGCCATCTTCGAGCCGGGCCAAGGTGAGCAAGCGTCCTATGAGTTCGTTGAGGCGACCGGCTTCGAGTTCGATGCGCTCAAGCATTGATGCACTTTCGGGGCCGGAGCGCTGTCGAGCCAGGCCCAGAGCCACATTCAGACGCGCCAGCGGAGAGCGCAATTCATGAGAAATGTCATTGAGGAGGCGCGATTGCGCTTTCACCAGAGTCTCCAACCGGGCGGCCATGGAATCAAAATCGCGAACCAGTCCGGCAATCTCATCGCGCCTTTTGCTGTTCGGGTCGCCCGCACGGGCCGTCAGGTCGCCCGCGGCCAGCTGCTGAGTCGCGGCGCGAAGAAGAGTCACGGGCTTAGTCATATACCAAGCCAGGAAGTAGCACACAAATCCCGAAGACAGAACGGCGATAATCAGCCCTGGGACCGGCACATGCCAAGGCGGGCCCAGGAATACGCGCGGCCCCGGCGGCAATTCCATGGCAATGGTGTAAAGGTGTTGCCCATCGCTCGAGGCCCTTGACTCAGTGAGAATTTGCGGGCGCGGGAAGAGCATTCCGGGACGCTGCGGCAGGGGTCGCCCAGCGGCAACGCGCTCAGCCCACCCCGTGCTCGAACGACCGGAAATCTCGTTACCCTGATCATCAAAAACATAGACGCGCACATGCTGCTTTGTCTGCAGATTTTCCAGGTACTCGTGCGCCTCTTTTGCCCCTCCGTGCTCATAGGCTTCGATGGCTTCAGTGAGCGCCGTCGTGCGCAGGGCTTCCCAGCTGGCATTGCGTTGTGGCCGCAGGGCCAGCATAACGAGGAGCGCAATTACCAGAAACAGCGCCTGCGCCACCCAGAACGAAAGAAAAATCTTGAGGAAGAGGCTCTTCATGACTATGCCTTCACCTTTTCCCCAGCCTTTTCCGCGGCCTTTTCCCGCGGACGGGCAAAGATGTAACCGACGCCGCGAATCGTTTTAATGTGCTCGTCGGCATCGGTGTCGCCGAGTTTCTTGCGGACCTTGCTTACGTGCATGTCGATGCTGCGGTCAAACGGCGAGAACTTGCGGCTAAGCACGGCATTCACTAAACGCTCGCGCGGAACAACGCGGCCAGCCTCTCGCAGAAGCACTTCCAACAGATTAAACTCCACCGAGGTAAGCTCGACCGGCTGGCCGTCGCGACGGACACTGCGCGTCGCCGGGTCGAGTTCGATCTCTCCCACGCGGACGATATCCGGCGTTGACGGAACCGACTTATCGCTATGGGTTCGGCGAAGTATCGCTCGAATGCGCGCCACCAGTTCCCGCGGATTGAAAGGCTTGGGCAAATAATCGTCGGCGCCGATTTCCAAACCAACGATGCGGTCGACATCTTCTCCGCGCGCAGTAAGCAAGAGTACCGGCAGACGCGACGTCGCGCGGATTCGGCGCAAGACCTCGAAACCGTTGATGCCGGGCAACATCACATCAAGCACAACGAGCAGATATTCGCCGCCGGTGGCGCGTTGCAATCCGCTCTCGCCGTCGTGCACAGACTCTACCGTGAACCCCTCGGCTTGCAAATACTCGCCGACCAGGGTGCAGAGTTCAACGTCATCATCGATGATAAGGATGCGTTCCATTTTTGCAGTTTTCATTGTGCACCAGGCCGCGGCTTGCGGTAGTAAAGAATTGTCACCACAGTTATCAGACCCAATAGTCGGAAAAACGATTGCCCCTTTGACAAAACTTTACTCGTATTGACTGACTTTTTACCACATTTCTGCAGGAACCGTGTTCTTATAAGTGTACGAAAAATGGCCCAGGTTCCGGGAGGAACCGGCCTTCAGGGAGTCAAAGAGTTTATGAAATCGATTCGTTTTCGCCTTCTCGTAGCAGCGCTGGCAGTGACATTAGGTGGAGCAATTGCCAAGTCGCAAACAGCGGACGCAACTACGCCTCAACCCACGCATGGCCACGCCTGGGGAATGCACGGCCACATGATGGGCTTCCCGTTCAAACAACTGGATCTCACCGATGCTCAGCGCGCGCAGGTAAAAGAAGTCATGCAGAAAGAGCATGCCACCATGAAGCCGCTGATGCAGCAGATGCACACCATGCAGGAGCAGCTTAAGCAGTATTCGGAAGGAACCTACGACGAAGCCAAAGTGCAGGCTCTAGTCACGCAGCAATCGCAAACCCTGGTTCAACTGAAGGTGCAAGAAACGCGGATTCACAACGAAGTCTACCAGTTGCTCACTTCGGATCAGCAGGCCAAGCTGAAAGAGATCGAGGCCAATCACGAAGCGCACATGCAGCAACACATGCAGAGCGCCCCGCCGGCCGCACAGGAGTAGCAGCAACGCGGCAGCTTCCGTCGCTTTGCTAGGCGAGTTGGTGGTAGCGCGGGGTCGGCGCCTGCCTGATCCCGCGCCATTTCTATCGGCATTCCCCCGAGGAACGATGCCATGGACATGGTTCAAGTAGTAATTTTCGACGTCGGATGGATCTTCTTCGCAGCGTGGAGTATGGCTCTCGCGGTGTTCAGCGTGCTTGCCTTTGGCCGGGGATCCGTCAGGGCGAACTCGGAGCGCTACGCTGGCGGTCGTGCGAACTCGACCACACGAGCATCAGCGTCCAATACTCATATGACTGGCGTCGAGGAGGAAACCTAAAGAGCACAAAAACGGAAGCGTCTGCAAAACTGCTGCCCTTCATGCCATCCTAAAACATTCCTTCCGGGAGTCGAGATCGCCAAGCCTCTAGAACAAACCGGAAAGTTTTGTATTCCCTTCCGAAAGACTGCACGGACACAGCCATTGGATCTAGCGTCAGGTGTATCGAAGCGGCGGGTGGAGACGCGCAACTCCATATCTGGGAAGGAATGACGCATGTGTTTCCTTCCAACGTTGCACTGCATGGGGCCAAGGATGCGCTGGACGAGATCGGTGCCTTTCTGCGGCGGCAGTTCCATACCTGAAATTACTTCATCCACGGACGATGAGCGAGGTTGACGATGCAACAGGGACGAGTGGTGGTGGTCACGGGAGCCGGCGGAGGTATCGGCAGCAGGATCGTCGATCGCTTTCTAGTCAACGGCGATCAGGTAATCGGTTTGGATAGGGCAGAGTCCTCATTGAAAGAACTCGCCGCCACGCGGAACAGACGCCTCGTACTCTTGCGGAGTTCCATGATGCCAGTCCGCTGAATGAAAAGCGGGACGGCCCGGTTTCATCAGCTGCGCAGATACAAATCCATCCGCCGTGTAAATTAAAAATCCTTCAGGATGCGGACCGAACGGTTGAGTCTCGTCGCCGTTTTCAAGTTCATCTGTGTAGCCCACGAGACTCCATACTCCGACGAGTTGGTTCGCATAACTCGATTTTCTTGAGTCAGGTGCTTCAGATTGTGGGGTATATGCGACGGCATTCATGCGGCTTCTCCAAAGGTCTTGTAGTCCGTGTAGCCATGTTCCCCACCACCGTAGAACGTGGAACGGTCCGAGGCGTTTAATGAATTACTTCCCTTGATCCGTTCGACCAGGTCTGGGTTTGCGATGAAGAGTCGACCGAAGACTATTGCATCTGCGTGCTTTTGCTCGACGGCCACGGCCGCGCTTTCCGGTGAGTAAGCAGCGGCCGAGAGCAGCGGTCCGTCGAATACCGATCGGAAAAGTACCGCATTGTTGACAGCATTTTCGTGCAGTTCGTCCGTCAGGCCCATCTCAGATCCACGGGCTTCGATCAGGTGAAGGTAGGCAAGGTGACGCTGGTTCAGCTCTTTGATAACGAACATGAAGAGCTCCTTGGGCTTGCTATCGTGGATGCCACCATACTGCCCAAAGGGCGAAAGACGCACCCCGAGCCGATCCGCACCAATAGCCGCGCTGACTTCCGCAACAATCTCCAGGAGGAAACGGCACCTGTTCTCCTGCGAACCACCGTAATTGTCGGTGCGTGTATTGGTTCCGTCCTCCATGAACTGTTCAATCAGGTGGCTATTGGCTCCCTGCAGTTCCACTCCGTCGAAGCCCGCCTCGATCGCATTCAGAGCAGCCTGGCGAAAGGTAGCGACGATGCCGGGAATCTCAGTGGCTTCCAAGGCGCGGGGAGTTTCAGCCTTCACTTGTTGGAAGTCTCGTGTGAGGGCAGGAATGTTCCCAACAATGGCCGAAGGAGCAACGGGCACAGAGCCATCCGGTCGTAACGAAGAGTGCGAGTTTCGTCCGTTGTGAGCGATCTGGATGATGATGCGTCCCCCGAGTGCGTGAACAGCATCCGTAACGACGCGCCAGCCAGCAATCTGTTCTGCGGTATAGATTCCCGGATCACTTGGGTAGCCATGGGCATCAGGACTCACCGCCGTCCCTTCAGAAATGATGAGACCCGCCGAGGCGCGCTGAGCGTAATACTTGGCGTTCAACGCTGTCGGCACACTGTTGGCTCCCGCACGCATTCGCGTGAGAGGCGCCATGATGATTCGATTTGGAAGTCGCAGGGCCCCGAGCTGCAGAGGACTGAAGAGCGATTCTTTGGACATGGCGACTTTCACTGTGCTGTCTTGTCGAGGACGGTTAGAGAAGCGTGATCTCGCCCATATCGATTGCGACGAGTAAAGGCTCCTTCACGAGCTGGTAATCGCCTTCATACGCGTACACTCGCCGTTTGGTCGGCACGATGATGCCGTCCACGTCACGGTAGTCCGAGGCGTAGTTGAGTCCAGTGGCGCCGCCAAGAATGTCGACCGTGTAGTCGTGCCGGCGCAGCAGCCCATCGGGTCCAAAGCAAGAGATCTGTACCTTGGAATGACTCTTCACGTTATCGGGGAAGGTCACCTTCAGCCGGCGCCAGGTTTCGCCCTCGACCTGAATCGATGAAATCTCCTCGGTAGTGAAGCCGGCGCGGGTGTAGAGGAACGGAGTATTGAGATACGTCCACAAAGCCTCGCCGACAAAATAGGCTACGTGGATGTCGTCCCAGGGCGTTTCTCTCTGTTGCCCTTCAAACGACTTCTCTGGATTATCGCGGGCCTCAATTAGAGTCCCATCCATCGTTTCGATCACGATGCGGCTGGGCTCGAACACAGCGCGCTTGTCTTGGCCGGGGAAGTCGACCGTGACACGTTCGTTCCGCGTCTCGACAGTCAGCACCGCGTTCTTGAGGAAGTCTCCCTTACCTTTGACAAACCAGATTGCCCCCGTGATCGATGCCGCAACCTTGATCGCCTTCACCTTATTCCAACGGTCGAGACCGCCGTGGGCCTTGACAGCCAGGTTCAATAGGTCGCTCTTCGCTGCTTGATTTACGTGTACGGTTTGCTCAACAGGCAGGCCGTCTTTTGGATCCAAAACCATCGTTGCTGCTTTCATATTGAGTCTCCTTCTTAGAAATGCCTGGCCTTATCCGCTGTCTCTGTTCGCAACTGTTCCACACGATAAATGGCTTCGATTCTGATTGGCATAAGTTGCAGAGAGCGGAATGCAGGAAACGCACTATTCGGCGTTCCCTGCGCACGCTGCGATTGCAGATCGCTATCTGCTTCCGGCTTTATCTGCGGCTTGCTCAATCAGTTTAGCCACTTCTGTCGGGTGAGAGAGCATGGCGACATGACTGGATGGCAACGTGATCGAAGTAGCTTTCATCGTCTCCGCTTCTGCCTTCTCCAGCGCGGGCGGGATTGCCCGGTCGTTGCTTGCAATCACGAACCACGTCGGCTTGGTCTTCCACGCAGCGGTGCTGATAGTCGCGCCGAAGGCAGACGATGCCAGCGGACCTTGAATCGCCGTCACAATCTTCTTTTCTGAATCTGTAAGGTCCTGAGCGAAATCATCCGCAACGCCCTTCGGGGTCAGCGATAGGAAACCTTGCGCATCGGGCCTGAGCTCGCCGCCTAATGGAGTTGGCGGATAGGGCTTGCTGATTGAAATGATTGACTCGCCGTCTCCTGGCGCGAAGGCCGCCACATACACCAAGCCAACAACCTTAGGATCGTTTCCGGCTTCGGTGATCACTACGCCACCGTAGGAATGCCCAACGAGAATTACCGGGCCATCCTGCAACGCGATAGTACGCTTGGCGGCGGCAACGTCGTCGGCCAGTGAGGTAAGCGGGTTCTGCACGGCGACTACATGGAATCCCTTGGCCTCGAGCAGGGGGATTATTTTGGACCAGCTTGAACCGTCGGCCCACGCTCCGTGAACCAGCACGATATTCTTTACGCCAGTCTGGGCGGCTGCTCCGGTGGCCAGTGCTAATGCCAGGAATAGGCCGGTGATCGTGGTCAGAGCGATTCGATAGCTTTTCGATAGTGTCATATGTCTCCTTAGTAAATCCTGTGACGTTGCGTTATTGGGGGTGAAGGAAGACAAAGGCTTGGAACGGCCTTTCTTCACGTCAGGCGTTCATTTGTTTGGAAATTGACTACCGAACATAGGCAGGCCGCTTTTTGACTCCGCCTGGGTAACTTCGTCCTGGAGCACATCCCAGTGCTCGATCAGAAGCCCATCCTTGATAAGGAGAATGTCTGCCGCAATCCAGTTCACGGGCCGGCCGTTGCCCGAAAATCGCCCGTGGACGATCACAACATCTTTTTCAGCCACGATCGTTCCCGCTTCATATTTCAGGCTTGGCGGAGCGCTCCGCACGAGATTGAAGAGACCCTCACGTCCGGACTCAATGTGCGCACTGTGCTGAATGTAGTCGCGAGACCAATAGCGCTCCGCCGCCGCATAGTCTCGTTTGTTGAAGAGCGTATCGAAGGCCAGCAGAACCCTCGATTTGTTTTCTTCTGGAGTCGTGTTCAGCATGATGATCGTTCCTCCCAATTACTCTCGAAGTAATCGTTTCAAACCGTCAGGCGTTGGTGCCGCCATCCACCGTAAGGTTGGCACCGGTGATGTAAGCTGCCTCCGGACCGGCGACAAATGCAACTAATGCGGCAACCTCGTCAACCGACCCGTAGCGGTTGAGAGCTGTGTTGGACTTCTGGGGCACGGCCCATTCACCAGCGGCGGGATTCAGGTCAGTGTCAATTGGACCCGGCTGGATATTGTTGACTGTGATGCCGCGGCTTCCAACCTCTCTGGACAAGCTCTGAGCGAACATCTTGACCGCTCCCTTCGTGGCCGAATAGGCCGCGAGACCAGGCGTCATGTTACGTTCGCCTACGCAGGAACCGATCATTATGATGCGACCGCCGTTTTTCATTTGCTTAAGCGCAGCTTGAGTCGCAATGAAAGTACCGCGGATGTTGAGGTCGATCAGGCGGTCGAGTTCTTCCAGGGTGGCGTCCTCGAACCTTTTGGGGATGGCAGTGCCGGCATTGTTGACTAAAACGTCGAGCTGGCCGAATGTCGCGACCGTCTTTTCAACCGCGGCTTGGACGGCTGCGGCATTGGTCGCATCCGCCTGAACTGCGATGGCCTTTCCTCCCGCGCCTTCAATTCCCTTGACCACAGAAGCGGCCGCGTCGGCTCCTTTCGTGTATGTAATGACTACCTTTGCTCCGTCGCCGGCCAGATGTTTCGCGATGGCGGCACCAATGCCGCGCGAGCCGCCGGTAATGAGTGCAGTCTTTCCTTCAAGTTTCTTGGTCATTGCTTTTCCCCTGCCTCTCTGCTTTCAGTGTTGTTCCACATCCAACAAGAGTGTCGGTTGTTAGAGCGATAATGTATTGGAACTGTTTTGGAAACAACCCTCATTAGGGGCCTCTTGTAGTCGCTCGATGTTGGGACTTGAGAACACTACTATTGAGGGGGGCGAGAACAACTCTAGCGGTCGCGGATCTCAATCCGCTTGCGTCCAAAGAGTCGGGCATCGATGGACCGGACGCCAGGGCCCAGCATTAGCAGGGCCGCGCCGAGAGACGCTAATGTTACGCAACTCCGCGGACTGTCAGGCCTCGAAACGGCAGTCCAGAGTTCAACGATCACGACCAGAACCCCCGCCATGGGCGTCCAAAAGCCGACAAGCAGCAGCAGCCCCGCGACCACGGCGATCGATTGGAGAATGATTCCTCCCCATTGGGGCACTCCCAAAAGGTAGGAGAGTCCATCGTGGATTAACAAAATCCCCGCAACTAGCCGCAGAAGTAGGAGCCCCCATCCGGGCCACCCGTTGGGGAACATAGAGAATAATCGTTGCAGATAAGACCTCAACCCGAGCTTATGAGGTCTGGACGCGGTTCGAATCCCTAAAAGCTGGGGTTGGAATACAACTCTTTCGAGGGGGGTATACTTCGCGGCTCAGAGTTCGATGATTCCGCGCTTCAGTCCGATCGTCACAGCATGGGTACGGTCGTTTGCACCGAGCTTGGAAAGGATATTCTTTACGTGGCCCTTGACGGTCTCTTCAGTGATCGATAGTTGATCGGCGACGAGTTTGTTGGCGTTTCCTGAGGCGATCAATTTAAGAACTTCTATTTCCCGCGCGGTTAGGAGGTCGTCTGCGATGTGATCGGCAACTTCCGAGGCAAGGTCGGCTGGAATGCGTTTATGGCCTGCGTGGACGGCTCGGATTGTGTCAAGAAGCTCTTTGCGCAGGGAGCTTTTTAACAGATACGCGCGAGCCCCAGCCTTTAGAGCTCGTGAAATCTGAACATCGCCGGAATACGTCGTGAGGATGACGAAGCGCGCGTCAGGAAATTCGCTTCGGATCGCGATTATGGCGTCGATCCCGTTCATGTCTGGCATCTGTAGATCCATCAGCGAAACATCTGGCCGATGTCTTCTGAACGCCTCGATCGCTTCCCGCCCGGTGGACGCTTCCGCGACGAACTGTATGTCGCTTTCGTCCGCAGCAAGGGCCCGAATTCCCTGACGCAGAACTGGATGGTCGTCGGCTAGGAGAATGCGTATGGGACTAGGCTGGGCGTTCATAGTCACTCTCCTTTTTCTTCTTGAACAGCTGAAGATTGGCTCGAATAGCAGACAACTCGTAAACAATCGACCCGGCAATCCTCAATTCCACCTCGGTGCCTGCTCCAGGTTCACTCCAAACATCCAACTGTCCGCCAATTCGCTCCGCCCGCTCGCGCATGCCCGTCAAACCCCAGTGCCCCGCATGTTCGCCTCGATCCGGTACTCTGAGATCGATGCCCTTACCATCGTCCCGGATTCGTAATCGAAACAGCTTCTTGCTGTAAGCGATTTCTGTCTCGATTCGACGTGCCTGGGCGTGGCCGACAGCATTTCGCAATGCCTCACGTGCAATACGGAAAATTTCAACGTGATACTGAGGACGCAAGGTCTGCGCCAATCCTTCAACCACTACCAGGAACTGTGCGCGATCGCTGTTGTCATGCTTTGAAATGAGTTCTTCACCAAGCGAGGTGATCTCCTCGGCCAGGCTCTTCGTGGCAGGCGCGAAGGAGCGCAGATCGTGAATCGCGTCTCGCCCTTCTACAATCGCTTGTTCAGTCCCATCCAAAGCTCGATCCAGCGTTTGCATTGCCTCGACCGTGCGCTCAGGAAGAAGATTACGGCCTCTTTGAAAATGAAGCAGCAGTCCCTGAAAACTCTGCAGCAGCGTGTCATGCAGTTCGCGTGCGATTCTCGTGCGTTCGGATAACCTCTCCTTGAAATTCAGATCCAACCGAGCTGCCATTTGACGGATGCGCCACTGGTAAGTCGCCCAAGACAGGCATCCGGCCGCAGCGCCACATAGAAGGAGGAACCAATTGGTCTGGTAAAAGGCTGGAAGAATAGTAAAGTTCAAGGAAGCTCCGGCCTCATTCCAAACACCGTCATTGTTGCAGGCGATCAGGCGAAAACGGTAGCTACGAGGTGGCAAGTTTGTGTAAGTAACGTATCTAGCGCTTGTCGGTCCGCGCCAATCGTCATCAAAGCCTTCGAGCTTGTAGCGAAATCGGACGCGTTCCGGGGCCGTCAAACTGGGAGCCGCATATTCAAACTGTAAGGTCCTCGTTTTTGGCCGAAGACGCAATTCGGAAAAATCTGTGAGTGTTCGGTTGTCTGCTTCGAGTGCTTCAATCTTCACCGGCGGCGGGAGAACGTTTTTCGGCAAGTGTCGTGGGTCGATTACGGCAACACCCGCGGTGGTGGAAAACCAAAGCCGACCATCGGCGGCCTTTGTCGCTGTTGGAAACGGCTCACGTTGTCTCACAAGTCCTCGAAAACCGTCGTTCGCGTCGAACGATTCGCCCTGGATACGATAAGAAGACGCAAGGACCGCTTTGTCCAATTCCAGAGGACTCACTTGGAATACCGCGAGAGCTCCCGCGAGCCAAAGAAAGCCGTCATCATCTTGGACGATTGCCGAAATCGAATTCCCCGGTAATCCGTTATCCTTCGTGAGAGTGACGAAGTGTCCATGATCGAAGCGACTTAACCCGGCTTCGCCTCCGATCCAGATATGCCCTGCCCGATCGCTGGCTATCGTGAATACTCTGCCAAGAGGCAAGCCATCCTTCGAGGAGTAAATGCTGAACTGCTCGTTTTCGTGGACCGCGACTTCTCCATCCTCGAATCCCATCCAGACCCGCCCTTGCGGATCTCCGTACAACACCCGGCACCGATAATGAGGCAGATGGACCCTACTCCGGAAATCAGTCCATTTGCCGTCCCGCAAACGCAACACTCCTCCACCCTCGTCGTCCCACACCGTAACCCACAAGTTGCCGTCGGCATCATGTGTGATGGCGTGTACGTCGTGTACCCCATCAATATCCGAGACCTTCGAGAAGGAGAATTTGCCGTCATTTTCTTGAGCGACTTTGAAAGGGCCGCCAACCCAGACATGATTCTTTCCGTCTGCGTCCAGACTGAGGATTCTGTTGGGCCTCGATGGCGGAGAGGGTGGCAGCTGATACGAGACAAATCTTCCCGAGCGAAACCTTTCCACAATGTCGCCGGTGTAACTGGCAAACCAGACGCTTCCATCACGAGTCGAAGTTACGGCAATCTGGTCATCCGGAACCAGTCCCTCTCGGCTCGAAAACGGAGTAGCCTTGTTCTCACGAATGCGATCCAACCCGCCGGCCGTCCCAAACCACAAATTTTCTTCCCTGTCTTTGAAGGCTGAATACACCAAATTGCTGGAAAGTCCGTCGCTTGTCTGAAACTCATCAATGACAGGATTGTGATGACTTGCGATGTTGCTCACTCGTCGCAGTCCGCCTCTGCCAAGGCCGATCCAGACGCTATCGTCGCCATCGAATAGCAAACACATCGGCTCGGCGACGGGAATCCTGGTTCGTGACCCACTGTGAGGTGTAACAAATACGACATCACCGGACGTATGGGTCATCCAAACGCTTCCGAGCGACGAGGACGCCATCGATCGGATCATTCCTACCGCCTGCCCCGTCGCCGTAAAGTGTTTTGCGTTCGGGGCAAGTGTGAGGATTGTATTTGTGTTGACGGAGTCGCTGCTGAGCCCGAAGTTGAAATGATCGGTTGCTACCCACAGCCTTCCACTGTGGTCTACCAGCATTGTTTGGGCTCCGAGCGCTGGATAACCCGCTTCTGCTCCAACCCGTCTCCACTTCCCGTTCTCCAGCTTACTGAGCCCGTAGGGACCGCCAGCCCAAATTGATCCACTCCCGTCCTCGACAATTGACAGAATTCCGCCAGGTGGTACGTCGTCAGCCTGCGAATAGGTCGTCAAATGGCCGTTGTGCAGCTGGCAGATTCCAGCGGAACTAAAGCCGATCCAAAGGCTTCCATCCCGCGCGGTATACAGGGACCACACCGAGGAACTGGGGATCCGCTCTCCGAAACTCGGCTCCCAAGCGACGAAGCGTAGACCGTCAAATCTGTATAAGCCCACTTCGGTACCGAGCCACAAATACCCATCCGGCGTTTGAGCAATTGCACGAACCGGCCCCGGAATGCCGTCCTTCGCGGTCCATGATGTGTGCGTAAACTGGGTGATTCGTTTCTGCGGGTCAAGAGCTTTGGCAGGAACAGTCAACAACACGCCGATCACAAGCAAGGTGCAGAGCCACTCCCGACCGTCCCTGCTGAACGCGGTTCGTCGCGCGATGTGTTCGGAAGGCTCTCGCGCCGCCATGGTACCCTGTCGGACGGACCTTTCCTGTGGCTCGATCTGGTTCCTGAAGTTCAACCCCTGAACTCCTAGAAGGTGGACGTGCGTCAATCCTACCGCAGATGGTAGGCAGCATGGCGGGGACCCGTAAAATCGTCTGCGTTCACAGTTAGCGTAGGGTATTCGGGCGCGAAGTTGCGCAGTTCACCGAAAACAGGAGAAACACCGCGTGGTATTCCCGATTGGGCGCGGGAAGCCTTTCGTTTGATACGCTCTTCTAACTGACAATTGATCTCAGACCAAATATTCGAATGTCTCTTTTTTTACGTACGGTTACCTCAGGATTCACCCAACATGACATGGCTCGAATACCACGAGTTGACGAAGCACAGTGCCGAATCGGTGCGGCGAAATCGCCACTATCTCGATTGGGCCAACATGCCCAATCCATTCCGGCATTATGAGGATGTTCCCATCCTCGATTTGCCCTCAGACCCTCCGGCTCCGCTGATTTCAGCTCTCGAAGTACTCGAAGGGAAAGTGGGAAACACTTCTGCCAGGGATGGTGCGGAATTCCTTTCGCAACTGATGTTCTATTCAGCCTCGATCAGCGCGTCCAAACGAGTGCCGTCAACCGGATCTACATACGCACTGCGCGTGAATCCTTCTTCCGGCAATCTGCACCCGACTGAATTTCACTTCTATACCCATGGCCTCGCGGATTGGGTCGACGGCCTCTATCATTACCGTCCCTCTTCCCACATGGCAGAACAACGGGCCAACGGAGAATTTGGCGGGAAACTTGTCGACACTTCTGCCCCGCTTGTTTTCGTTCTGACCAGCATCGCGTGGCGAGAAGCGTGGAAATATCAAGACCGCGCATATCGGTATTGCTTGCACGACATCGGACATGCCTGGCAGGCTCTTACCCTTGCCGCTCGATCGATCGGGTGTGAAAGCTTTGCGTTTGGCCAATTCTCGGACGAAAAAATAGCGGGAGAGTGTCACCTCAGTCAGGATGAGTGGCCCATGTTGATCGTCGGACTTCACGGTCCATCCATTCCCGTGAGCATGAAGGACCCAGTCGAGACGATACTATTTGGTGGTTACCCCAATCGGCTGTCGGAGGAGCAAATACCTTATCCACTGATTGAAAGAATGCACGCTGCTACGAAGCTCTGCACGGAAGGGACTAGGCCTTCTCTTGGCCAGCCGAAGGCATCCGGTCGCGGCGAAATTAGGATGCCGCCCCATCATGTCTCCACAAGCCGCAACTTCGGCGATGTCGTTCGTGGCCGGCGTTCCGCTCTTGACTTTAGGGGCGGGCGCGAGTGCATCTCCCTCTCGCAACTTGCGACTCTCCTCTCCAGCACAAAAGAGCCCCTGTTCGCCGATTTCGCTACAACACGTTTCGTCCACCTTTATCTTTACGTCCACCGCGTCGAAGGCTTGGCGCCTGGTGTTTACCGCTATTGGCCGGAGCATGTCGAGCTAGAGAAAATCAAGGAAGGGGACCAACGCCTCGTGGCGGCAGCTCTCAGTTTGGGACAAGACCTGGCGGGTAACGCTTGCCTGGCATTCTCGATGATCGGCGATTTTGAGAGTGCGGCCCACAGTTACGGCGACCGTGGATATCGATATGTGCATTTCGAGGCAGGTGCTATTGGTCAACGAATGTATCTTGCTTCTGAAGCGCTTGGCCTGCGAGCGACAGGCATCGGAGCGTTTTTTGACGACGAGGTGAACCGATATCTCAGCTTGGCCCCTGAGCTGGGACAAGTCGTCTACCATTTCGCAATTGGCTACCCGGTTTCCGATCCGCGCTTGGAGGCTTGAAACTAAATGGTCGGAATCCTGGTGCATGGAAATAACCACTTCATTTTGTCCGGACCCTCACCTGACGAAGCCACCGCATTGGCGTTAGTGCGGCACTGGTCAATCATCCAAATTGGCGAGGCAAAATCGTCATCTTGCGGCCAGTGGGAGATTAAGTCAAAAGAGTTTCGAGAGAATCTGGAATGGGCGGTAATAGTCCCGGGTGAGAGTGAAGTTTCTCCGGGAGTGGCGCTCTTGCTTGCAGAACTTTCCGCTCGCGGCATCTCCATTCGCAGGCTGCTTACCAGTGCCCTGTGACTAACGCCAGCAAGATACCTTGTCGCAGGTCCCTGGCTTTAACGCTGCACTAGACAGCCTGACTCAAATGTTTCGGTTACCGCGACGACGAAGTGATGACATGCAGTCTGGCGTGATATTCGGGGCAACTAGCAAATGCCCATCAGGCAACGGCATTTGCAATCCTCCTCCCTGAAACAGCTGTCCCTCGACGTAACCACCGCCCGCGGTCCGCGGCGAGTGACATTCCTGGCAGCTACACATTTTCGACAAGTACCTGCCCCGTTCGATTGTTCCGACAGAGGGTTCGGATCAAGCGAAGTACATCCAGTTCCATGATCTTGTCTTCGTGGCGCAGCTACGGGTTTGCCGCATACTTGCGAACGATCGTTGCAAGAGAGGTTCACTTTGAACCTGTGCTGCTCGCCAGCCGACCGCAGCATTCGGGCCGGTCTGGCAGCGTTGAGCGGTCCCATCCGCCGCCGAGAGCCTGGATCAGCAACACCGTATTCGCCATCCGCCGCCCTAAGAGATTGACCGCCGTGACCTCATCCCCGAGGGCGGCACTTTGCGCGGTGGTCACCTCGAGGTAACTTGTGACGCCGCCCTTGTAGCGCGTGATTGAAAGATCGAGCGAACGCTGCGCGGCGACGACTGCTTCATCCTGGACCTTCGCCTCGTCTTCCAGAATCCTCACAGCGGCCAGATTGTCTTCTACCTGTTGAAATCCACTCAGCACGTTCTGCCGATAAGCAGCGACTTGATAGTCATAAGCCGCTCGCGCCTGGTCGTTAAGAGAACGGCGTCTTCCTGCATCGAAGACTGTTCCGACAGCAGACAATCCAACAGACCACAGGCCGCTCGGGCCGTTGATGAGAGTGGAGATGGCGGAGCTTTCAAATCCTCCAGAGGCGCCTAAGCTGATCAGTGGGTAGTAGGCGGACTTTGCAACTCCGATCTGGGCGTTGGCGGATGCCACTCGCCTCTCCGCGGCCGCGATATCGGGCCGTCTCTCCAGCAATTCTGATGGCAGGGTGATCGGAATATGCGGGGGCGGCGCAGTCAGAGGCAGTGGGGGAAGGCTGAACTCAGCGGGAGGCTTTCCAATGAGAATTGCAACTGCGTGTTCATACTGCGCGCGCAACACACCGACATCAATTGCCGCTGCGCGCGTCGTTTGCAATTGAGTCTTCGCCTGCTCGACTTCCACTTCCGAAGCAATCCCTCCCTGGAATCGGTTTTCATTCAACTCCAGAGCCTGCTCGTAATCCTTAACGGTAGAGTTTAAGAGCTGTTCCTCGGCGTCCAGACTGCGGGCCTGAAAGTAATCGATGGCGAGATCCGCGTGCATGCTCAGATTAACCGTCGCCAGGTCCGCCGCACTCGTCTGCGCTTGCTCTCGGTAGGACTCCACGTTTTTTCGCACGCGTCCCCAGACGTCGGCCTGATAAGAAACGTCGAATGGCAGTACGAAATCGTTGTACGTAGCGCCAGATAAGAGTTGGGTTGTAGGGCTGTTCGCAGAAACGCGGGTTCGAGTGGCCGAGGGTCCCGCCGTCACGGTTGGATAATAGTCAGCGCGATAGTAGCGGAGAGCGGCGCGTGCTTGACTGAACTGCGCCGCTGCCGCCTTTAGATTCTGATTCGATACATTCACCTGCAGTTCGAGGGCATCGAGCTGAGGATCCTGGAATATCGTCCACCACATACCGCCAAGATTCTGGTCGTTGGGCTGGGCAGGCTTCCAGTCGCCTACCTCTTTATAGGCCGGAGGAGCCTGCATCACGGGCGGATGGTACTTTGGGCCAACCACGCATCCTGTCAACTGCAGCGCTGCGATCACTGTCAGAATGTGTCCGGCGGCTTTTCGCGAACTCATGGGAATCAGCTTTCGGAGTAGCTTCACTTGGGATCTCCCGGCAATGTTGCCTGAACAATTTGGACGTCCTGGCCGGAAACGATCGAGTCGGGTGGGTTGATAATGACCTGATCATCCGACTTGAGGCCGGAGACAATCTCTATCTGGTTGCCGAAATCGTGCCCCGGAGTGACGGCAGTCAGCACGACCTTCCCCTCTTTCACAACTCCTACGCGCAACCCTTCGGTGCGGAATAGCAGAGTATTGACGGGAACCAAAAAAGTGGAGGCCTGCGTTGGAACCGCCAGATGGACCTCTGCGTAGGAACCGGTGAGCAACGTGCCGCTCGGATTGTTCACGTCGATTTCTACGAGCAGAGTGCGTGTCGTCAAGTTGATGTCATCGGCGGTGCGCACCAGTTTCCCCTGAAACTTGCGATCCGGAAACTCAGCGAGACTAAGGTCGGCTGTCATGCCGACTTTGATCCCCCGCGTATATTCCTCTGGGACGTTTACGTAAACGCGCAATTTTCCAGGTTGAGAAATGTGAAACAGATCGGTTTTCACAGCGCTACTGCTGCCGGAATTGATGAGGTCGCCGATATCGGTGTTGCGTGCGGTGATCACGCCATCGAACGGCGCGTAGACCTTTTCGAAGGAGACCAGCGCAGAGTACTGCTGTACGGCTGCCTTATCGGCTTCAACGATAGCGTTATTGGCGTTGTAGGTGCCGACCGCGTTATCGACGTCCTGTTGGGACACGGCGTTGCTTTTCAGAAGTCCCTGATAACGCGCCTTGGTGATGGAAGCCAATTCGAGATTGGCTTGAGCGGTTAACAGGTTGCTGCGGGCTTGCTCGAGTTGCTGGTCGACCTCTGGCGTCTCGATGACAGCGAGTAACTCCCCCTGCTTCACGTGGGCGCCGATATCGAAATACCACTTCTTCAGGTAACCGTTTGTGCGAGCGTAGATGGGCGAACTGATGTAGGGTTGCACGTTTCCGGGTAGGATGATTTCCTCGGCGGGAGTCGTCTGTTTTGGCGACACCACCGACACCGCCGAGAGAGCAGCTTGAGCGGTCTCCGTGTCGAGCGCGGCGCGCGCCTTGACTCGGGACCTGATTCCGGATGTCAGAAGTGCGGCGACCAGAATCACCGCAGCAGCCAGGACCAGCCACTGTTTGTGTGTGCGCTCGCCTGCTCCTCTACCATTTGCGGCGGGCGATTTCTCGGCCGTTGTTTGTACGTCAGTCTGAGGCAGCATAATTGATCCCCTAACTTGGGTGACTACGTCCGTTTTTCCACTTGGCCCGCATGCGCGCGTGCCCCCTGCAGTACGCTGAAAAATGCCGGGACGAAGAACAACGTCGAAACCGTGGCGAAGAGCAGGCCGCCAATGACCGCCCGGCCCAAAGGAGCGTTTTGTTCGCCGCCGTCGCCGAGTCCGAGCGCCATGGGTACCATGCCGATGATCATGGCTAAAGCGGTCATCAGCACGGGGCGAAAACGGGTAAATCCCGCTTCCATCGCGGCCCCAAGAGAATCCATTCCTTCCGCCATTTTTTCCGTAGCGAAACTCACCACCAGGATGCTGTTTGAGGTTGCGACTCCCATGCACATGATGGCTCCCATGAGTGCCGGCACACTCAGAGTGGTGTGCGTTATAAACAGGAACCAGGCGATTCCGGCGAGCGCCGCAGGCAACGCCGAAATCATAATGAAAGGATCGAGCCAGGATTGGAAATTAACCACGATCAGCAGGTATACGAGTATGATCGAGAATGCGAGTCCACTCAGCAGACCGATATAGGACGCGCGCATAGTCTGAACCTGCCCGCGGACGACGACTCGCGACCCGCGCGGTAATTGCTGACGGGTTGCGTCGATAATCTTGTTGATGTCGCCCGCTACGCCACCAAGGTCGCGGCCGTCGACGGAACCGAAGATGTCAATGACGGGGGCTACGTTGTAATCCGACACGACCGCCATGCCTGCTCCGCGCTGCGTGGACACCAGACTTGCCATGAGCGATGGAGGAGACGTTGGGTCGGTACCAGTGATAGGAACGTTCTCAAGATCCTGCAAAGTGTCCGCGCGATATTGCGGCGTCTGGGTCGCGATTTGATAGCTGACGTGATTCTTTGGGTCTACCCAAAACGTAGGCAAAGTTTGAAAGCTGCCACTCAGTGACACCAGCAGGTTCTGTGCAATATCGTGCGCGGTAAAGCCCAGTTGTTCCGCTTTCGTACGTTCAACTCTGAGCCGGAGATACGGCTCATCGAAAGGCTGCTGGATCCGCAGATCGGTCGACCCGGAAACATACCTCATTTTCGCAAGCAGTTCGTCCGCATAGATGCGGTTTGCCTCCAGGTTGTTCCCAACAACCTGAACGTCGATGGGAGCGGGCAATCCGAAATTAAGAATCTGCCCGACCATGTCGGCAGGCAAGAAAGCAAATGAAACACCAGGGAACTCCTTCGGCAGTGTCCGACGAAGCTGTCGAATGTAGTTATCCGTGGAATGGTGCTTGGCGGACAGGCTCACGAGAATGTCAGCGTCCGAGGTGCCAACCGGGGCCGAATTGCTGTAAGAAAGATTGATGCCGCTATAAGGCAGTCCGATATTGTCGATGACGCTCTGAACCTCCGCAGCCGGAATCTGCTGTCGAATTGACCGCTCGACTTGATCGCAGAGGTTGGCGGTCTCTTCAATACGCATTCCCGTGGGGGCGCGCATATGAAGCTTGAAAGTGCCGCTGTCAACGCTGGGGAAGAAGTCGCGACCCAGCCAGGGAATCAGAATCGCGAGGGAGCCGAGACAGAACGCAAAGAACGTGATCAGAAAAGTACGCCTGTGATGGAGGGAAATCTCCAGCAGGCCGCGATAGCTCTGACGAAACCTTTCAAAGGCCCCCTCAAAACGTTTCTGAAGGCGCACTAGCGGATTGCGGCTAGCGGCATGTCCCGCCTCTCTTTTTTCCCCTCGCAAGAGGTACTTGGCCATCGTTGGGACGATGGTCCTGGAGAGAAAATAAGACGCCAACATGGCGAAAACCACCGCTTCGGCGAGCGGTACAAAGAGGTAACGAGCCACGCCGGATAACAGGAACATCGGGGCAAACACGATACAAATTGCGAGTGTGGACACGAAAGCGGGCGTCGCGATCTGCGATGCACTGTCGAGAACAACTTCATCCATGTCTTTCTCGGGCTCTGCCTCGCGATTGCGATTGATGTTCTCGACCTCGACCGTGGCGTCGTCCACCAGAATGCCAACCGCGAGAGCCAGTCCCCCCAGCGTCATAATATTGATCGTTTCCCCGATCGCACTGAACGCAATGATCGAAGTCAGGATCGCCAGCGGGATTGAGGTCGCGATGATCAGCGTACTTCGCCAACTGCCCAGAAAAGTAAGGATCATAAAAGCGGTAAGGCAAGCGGCAATCAACGTTTCTCGGACCACTCCGCTGATCGCACCACGAACAAAAATCGACTGATCCGCCAGAGGAGTCATTTTCAATTGCGCTGGAACCGTCGTCGCAATTTGAGGCAGAAGCGCCTTGATGCCTGCGATCACGTCCAGCGTTGATGCGTTCCCCGCCTTTTGGATCGTCAGCAAGACGGAACGCTGGCCGTTTACCCGTACGATATTGGTCTGCGGGGGAAAACCGTCGCGCACCCAGGCGACGTCTTTCATATAGATGGTCGTAGTGCCAATTGTTTTAATTGGAATACGGTTCAGGTCCGAGATCGTCTGCGGGGCTGCATTGGGAATGGAGACGTCGTATTCCCTGGAGCCGATCTTCGACGTCCCGGTGGGCAGGATCAGGTTTTGCAGGCTGATCGCATTGACCACATCGAGCGCGGACAGGCCCTTCGACTGCAGGGCGGTTGTGTTGAGATCAACTTGCACCTGACGTTGCTTACCGCCATAGGGGTAGGGCACGGATGCGCCGGGCACTGTGATGAGCTGCGTCCGAATGAAATTCAGCCCATAGTCGTTGAGTTCTTGCTCCGATAGAGTTTGCCCGGAAAGGGCCAATTGAAGTACGGGAACACTCGATGCGCTGTACGCAAGAATGAGAGGAGGCGTTGTTCCCGCAGGTAACTGCCTAAGCTGGGTCTGAGAAATAGCAGTAATCTGCGCAATACCCCGTTGAATGTTCGCAGTCGGCTGCAGAAAGACTTTGGTCACAGCCACCCCATACAGAGATTGCGATTCAATGTGCTCGATGTTGTCGACAGTGGTGGTAAGTGACCGCTCCGTGACGCTGACGATCCGGTCATTCATGTCTTGCGGGAGCAGACCGTTATAGTTCCAGATGATGCTGACCACGGGAATGTCGATGTTGGGAAAAATGTCGGTTGGGGTACGGACAATGGCGAGCCCACCCATGATTACGATGAGTATCGAGACGACTACAAAGGTGTAGGGCCGCCGCAATGCTAGTCGAACAATCCACATATAAGTTTCCCTGGCTTTCAATCACTGACGTTCGCCGGTCCGCTAACCGTAGTTACTCGCCTTCTGCAACCTGCAAGGAGATGCGGGGCGCAGATGAACGGGGGTTTGCATCGAGTGCCCGGCGCACAAGACTCGTGAGCTTGGCGCGGGCCCGTGAGATCTGGGCCTTCACCGTTCCATCCACTACTCCTAAAATGTGTGCTGCTTCCCCGGTAGTAAGGCCATCCAAGTCACGCAACTGAAATGCTCGGCGCAACGGGGGAGAAAGCTCCTCTACGAACTGCATGAGGCGCTCGTGCAGTTCCGCTTTTCGATATTCTTCTTCCGGACTCGGTCCGACGTGCACCAACCGTTCTGAGACCGCATATCCATCTTCGTCTCCGAATTGCTCGTTGAGTGAGACGTGGATCTGCCGTGGCCTTCTCCGCAATTGCATCCGCGCACAATTGCTGACGATGGCAACCAGCCATGTCGACATTTGCGCCTGCCCTCTGAACTGATCCAAGTGTTTGTAAGCGGAGAGCAGCGCATCCTGCACCGCATCCTCTGCGTCGGCCTCATTGCCCAAGTATCGATACGCTGTTCTACGGAGCAAAGGCAGAGAACGCGAGAAAGCCTCCTGTAGTTCGCGAGTTTTCTCTTCTGGAGCAAGAACATTGAGGTGCTGTTCGTTTCCGATGTATGCCGCGGTCGCTTGCATATTGTCTCTCCCGGTCGCCACGTGAAAATGCACGCCGGTTTCCAATCGACTGGAAGGCTGGTTGGTCGAGTATTTTCAGCAACATGAGTCGACTGGGCGCTTGGGCCCGTCGTTGTGGCAATCAGATGTTTGTCCCACAGTTGACACCAACGTCCGCATTTCGACTCGACTCGCGTTCTGGATTTCAATCTCGACGGCTGTGAATATGAGCGGAGGCGCTCGGTTAACTCGAAGTGCTTCTGTATTTTGTTGGGCAAAGCGCACTTTTACCTTAGCGGGACACGCCTTATAGTTTTGGAACTGGAAATGCACTCAGCGGTTTAGGAGATAAGAGGACACCTATGAAACTTCTCACAGCAGATAAGGTGACACTTGGATTCATTGGCCTGGGCAACATGGGAAGCCGAATCGCACAACGCCTGCTTGATCACGGATATCCCCTCGTTGCGTACGACAGAAATATGGCTAAGGCGGAAGCTGTCGTGGCGGAGCGAGGTTTCGCTGCTAAGAACATCCCTGAACTGGTGCGCACCGCCGATGTAGTTCTTTCGTGCCTGACCAATGATGAAGCAGTTCAGAGCGTTTATGCCGGGCCAGCGGGAGTTTTTGCAGAGGCGCGGCCGGGAACCGTCGTGCTGGAGATGAGCACGATCTCCCCAGAAAGTTCGCGGGCACTGCACAGGCTTGGCGCTGAGAGTGGCATCGAGGTATTGGATGTAGCCATCTCGGGCAGCACGCCTGCCGCGGAACAGGGTACTCTGACGCTATTGGCCGGCGGCAACCAGGACTTGTTCAGTGCTGCTGAACCAATATTCCAGGCGATTGCAAAGCAATACTTTCTTCTGGGAGGCCCTGGCTCCGGGACAGCGATGAAGCTGGTGGTCAACACGCTGTTAGGGATTGGCATGCAGGCCATCGCTGAGGCTGTAGTACTTGGGGAAAAGACCGGCCTCGATCGCCAGAGATTACTCGAAGTTTTATCAAAGACAGCGGTGATCGCGCCGGCCCATCTAGGGAAGCTGGCCAGGGTGGCGAATAACGATTACACCCCACAATTTCCGCTTCGCCTGATGAACAAAGATTTCCAGTTGATTCTAAAGTCCGCAGCAGAAGCGCATACCCCAATGCCTGTGACTGAAGCAGCGTTTCAAGTCAACTCTGAGGAACTGTCAGAGCACAATGAAGACGACTTCTCCGCTGTCGTGCGGCGAATGGAAGAAGTGGCCGGTGTCGCAGTTCTTCACCCCGCATCAATTGCGAGTTGACCCGGAGGGCAAAATGCCGATGCTACAAGCGGTCGGCTGACGGGTCCAATCACATTGGGTCTGCGAGACGCAATTGCATCGTTGTGGCTAACCGTTCTTTGTCGTCAGGTGTCAGCCAAGCCACTGCGGGTTGGCGAAGGTGCCATCAAAGTGATGACTGGTTTTGTAGAGTTCGAACTGGCCCGCTTCCGCCGCCTTTGCGGTCTTGGCGAGAAGAGCTGCCACCTGGGAAGAGCCCATCGCCTGAAAAGTCCGCGCCGCCTGCAGGGCTTGCTGAAGGATCGGAAGAGAATCACAGCCGGTGATGACGACGCTGGTGGGCAGATTCATAGAGTAGTGCAGACACTCAACGGCTGTCACGGTCTTGCTGCCGAGAATGAAGTGGTCACCCATGGGTTTCATGCCGAGAACTCCAATACCGTCCTTGGTCAAGGCTGGCAATACCTTCTTTTCGAAACTGTTGAAGTGGGCATCCATTACGTTGAGAGGCATCTGGACGGCATCGAACGCGAAGCCATGCTGCGCGGCTGTGGCCAGCATCTTCAAATGAATGTCTGGACTCTTGTGGCCTGTGAAACCGATAAAACGGACCTTGCCCGCTTTTTTGGCTTCGAGCACAACCTCCATCGCTCCGCCTTCGGCGAAAACACGATCCGGATCGGAATCGCGAATTACTTCATGGAACTGGAGTAAGTCGATTCGATCCGTCTGCAACCGCCGCAGCGATTGATCGAGTTGGGCCACGGCAGCGGCCTTAGTTCGGCCATCGATCTTGGTCATCAGGAAGGCTTTCTGGCGATAACCATCGCGCAGCGCTCTGCCCATTCGAATTTCGCTTTCTCCGTCGTTGTAGTCCCAGCAGTTATCGAGAAAATTGATTCCTTCGTCGATGCCAGTGCGAATGATGCGAATGCTTTCGTCGGGATCGCTCTGCTTGCCCAGGTGATAACCGCCGAGTCCGATGAGCGAAACCTTTTCGCCGGTGCGTCCCAGGGTTCGATGGGGAATTCCGTTCTTGCTATCCGGCTTTGCTGCACCACTGAGCCTCCGGCCACTACTAAGGAAGCAGCAGCCATGCCGAGAAACTCTCTCCTGCTCACGCTGGCGTCCTGGTTTGAGAGCACTCTTTCGGTTGCCGGCGACTGCACGGAAGAATCGATGCGTGATCGATTCGAGTCGCTATCGTTCGGAGTCATCGCAAAGCCTCTCTTCCTAAGGATGGAGGAGTTTCTACTCAGGCTCGATTTCCTGGCTGAGAGATCGCCTCGATGCATTTTATTCAACCGGGCGCCAACCAGAAGTGCGCGATTTTATGGTTGGCGCGAGAGTCGTTGTGTCAGGCCCAAGGTCTTTTTCGTAAGAAATGTCGTACTTCTGGGTCACTATGAAAGTCTTGACCCCAGATGACCGGTACTCCGCGGGATACGCTACCAAAGCCAAGCCGCCTTTCTTGCTGGCGGAGACATTGCCATTTGTTCCAACTGCAGAATTTCTATTTACGATTCGAAAGTAGTATCCGTGAAAAGAAGAGGAGCTATTGCCGTTGGCATTGCTTTTATCAGCGGATGCGAGGCTCTGGGCGAATTGCGTAATTGGGTCGTAGCTAGCTGGCTTTGCGACCTGGTCCTTCTTTGCGAGAGCAAATTCCTCGCAGACTTCAATTGCGACGGCCTCATTCTCTCCAATTCTTCGGAACAGAATTTCCTGCGTACCGGGCTTGGAATCGAAGTACCATGCGCCATTCTGCGAAACCAGAGGAATCGGGAAGGGCCAGTTTTCTGCGCCGATATAGAGCACCGTGCTTCCGTCGGCCTCTTGGACCAGACGGTGCATCTCCTGGTATTTCTTGCTGAACTGTTCGCGCTCCAGCTTATCCTGAACGTCATCGCTCGACGAAGTGACTTCCTTTCCGGCTCCGAAGATGGCTTCCAAAGCCGGTTCGTCCCCCTTTTGCGCAGCCTGAAGGAGAGCGTCAGTAGCGTCGCCAGGAGACGAGAACGTTTTTGGTTGTAGTGATTCCTGAGCAAAGCTCGATCCGGCGAAGCCTGCAACCAACAGCAGCAAGCTAACCAGCAGCAGAAAGAGGACGGTGGTTGTGAACCCACAGGCAAGTCTTACGGTAAATGTTTCAAGCTTCATATTGTTTGTGCGCATGACTTCATGCTCCATATATCAGTCTCATTTCTCAATGAATTGAACCGAATTATCGGCGACCGCCTCCGCCTCCATGGAAACCGCCCCCTCCGAAACCGCCTCCGTGGAAGCCGCCGCCAAAACTGGACTGCCCACGAGCGGAAAAGCCTCTCGCGATTCCCCCATGATTAAAGCCGCTGAATGCGCTGGAGCGCGTGCCGCCGAATCCACGCTGCGACGCGCCGAAGCTTCGCCCGCCGGCAGAGCCACGGCCATGAATCCCGGCGCGGTTGAGGTTGTTGCGATTGACGAAGATCCTGCTGTGGGACTCGTAATGGTGGTGGTCAAAACGAATATCGTGATGATGCCAATCGTACCCCCAGTGTCCCCAGCCCCAGCCAAACCCGCCAAAGAAGCCGATTCCAAAGCCGAGCCCAAACTCAATTCCGGGACCATCAAAGAACAGACCCGGATACCAATACCAACCCGGCCAGATCCCGATGGGATCTCCATACACGAGCCACGGGTCGTATTCAGGAACGTAAACAACCTGGGGGTCGGCCGGTTCGATCACAATGGTTTGCTTGTGCTTGCTCACCTTTTCCTGCGATGTGCCCTTCAAGTTGCCGGCCTTCTCCGCACGATCACGCATAACCTGGACAGCGTTCATCACGTCCTGCTGTTGGTTGACGTAAGCATCCCCAAGTGACGAAGTCCATGACAGATTCTTGTCCATGTTGGCCAGAACGGATGGAAACTCCACGAGGGCCTTTACGCTCGGATCCCAGGGTTGCTTATCGACTTCTTTGCCAAGTTGCTCGCCCTTGAGGTCGATATGTTGCTGCAGCCAACGATCGGCTTCAACAACCTGGTCGGGATAGGTAGCGGCAGCGAGGATCTGTGCCACCAACGCATCTGGATACAGCGCGATCGGCGCTACCAACTGCTGCAGTTGTTCCGGCGTCTGTTGCGCGGCCCGAACCGTCGGTTGTGCGGAGGATTGGTCCGCCTGTGCGACCGATACTCCCGGCGTCGTGACGAACACGAGGCAACAGGAAAGAAATAGCGATAATCCATCTTTTAGAAACTTCACAATAAATCCTCCTGCGGCGGGTCGCTGCATCATGGCTAAGGCTCCACCAGATCTGCCTGCTCCGATTACTGAAGCACTGCGACTCTTGACGTAGCGCCGTTCCCTGTACCGACCGAGGTGCTTCGTGGGAATTCTCCCGGCGGTCAGCGTTCGGCAACTAAGTCGTTTCGAGTGATTGCATCCAACTTACCAAACGTCGCGATGCCGCTAAGCCCATGCGTTCCAAGGTTGTTCGGTTGGCGACGTAAAGGGGACTGGCTGTCCCGAGTGTCAACAGGCCGATAGAAGTGTCGGCATTTGGACGGATCTCAAGGCCCGTACCGATGTTTTGGTTACAGACGCGCTTGTACGATAGCTGGCGAGCTGCTGTTACAAAGTACGAATTCCTGCGCGCGAAAACCTGCTCACCCAAACACAGGAGCTCCCGCCTGACCCGTTTTCGGGGACCGAGGACACTGCGATATCATGTTCTCCCGTTCAGGATTTGGATAAGAAATGCTCAATGCAGACGAGGCCCGGCTGTGATCCCGCATCAATGGCGAGAGGTTGTTCAATTTATTCCCGGCGCCATTGCTTTCGCATTGCTCACTAGAATCGAGGCGGTTAAATGACGCCGGCCGCCGCTCCTATGGTTTTCGTAGTCGATGACGATGACTTGGTGCGTGCCTCCATCCAAGGCATGCTGAAGTCGGTTGGCTTGCGCTCCGAGACCTTCGCCACAGCGCAAGAGTTTCTACGCAGCAAGCGTCCGGACGGCCCCAGCTGCTTGGTCTTGGATGTGCGACTTCCTGGAGTCAACGGTCTGGATTTTCAGCGCGAGCTGGCTGAGGCGGGCATCCGGATTCCCGTCATCTTTATCACTGGTCATGGAGATATTCCGATGACGGTGAGGGCGATGAAATCCGGGGCGGTGGAGTTTCTGACCAAACCCTTCCGGGACCAGGATTTGCTGGATGCGATTCATCAGGCTTTGGATCGCGATCGGGTGGCGCGTCAACAGCAGAGCGAATTTGGCGAGTTGCGAAAGCATTACGAATCGCTCACCCCGCGCGAGCGCGAAGTGATGGCTCTGGTAGTTTCGGGCATGCTCAATAAGCAAATAGCGTCTGAACTCGGAACCAGCGAAATCACCGTGAAGATTCATCGCGGGCACGTGATGCGGAAGATGCAGGCTGAATCACTGGCGGACTTGGTCAGAATGGCTGCGAAACTTGAACCGACGAGCGGCCGCGAGTGATCATTCCACCAAAATTAAAGCCTTACGGTCTGGCCGTAATTTCCTGCGACTCCGCACTGGGAAGTGTGAAGTTAAAAGTGGCTCCGGGTCCAGAGTTGGATGTGGCCCACAAGCGGCCGCCATGGGACTCAATTATCGACCGACTGATTGAGAGCCCCATCCCGGTGCCGTCGGCCTTGGTGCTGAAGAATGCATTAAAAATCTTGTCAGCCTGATCTGACGGGAGCCCCTTGCCTGTGTCGCTGACCGAAACCAGCAACTGACCACCCTGGCCCTTCGTGGATCTGATTGTCAGTTGGCCTCCGCTATTCGTGTCCTGCATTGCTTCGATGCCGTTGAGCATGAGATTCATCAGAACTTGCTGCAGTTGCACTCTGTCGGCCACAACCCGCGGTAAGTCCTCCGCCAATTCGGTAAGAATCGAAACGGAGTGTCTGGATGCTTCACTGCGCAACAAGACAACCATCTCTTGGATGACCTCACCCGTATCCACCAAACTAGTTTGTGGCACGCCCTTCTTGTATAACTGTCGAAGCCGGCTAATGATGTCAGCCGCCCGCGTTACCGCATGGACCATCCGCGCCGCGGATTCACGAGCCTCTGCTATATCCGGCTGCTCGCGCGCCAGCCAGCGCAAGCAAGTTCTGGCATCGGTCGCCGCGGCCGTAATCGGCTGGTTGATCTCATGAGCCAGCGATGCAGTCAATTCCCCCATCGTCGTCGCCCGGTTTACGTGAGCCAGATCGGCCTGTACCTGGCGCAATCTTTCGCGCTCTTTCTCCGCCTGCCTTCGTTCGGTCATGTCTATGCCCGTACCCACGAATTCGACCAGCTCTCCGGAAGCACTGAAAACAGGATGACCGACCGAGCGGCTGTATTTCATCGAGCCGTCCGGGAGAACAATGCGGAAGTCAACTTCGAAATCGGATCTCTCACGAGTCGCTGTTTCGAGGACTTTATTGAAAGTGGCTCGGTCCTCGGGATGAATACGCTGATACGCTGTTTCGAAGGACAGAGAATCGCTTTTGGGATCGAGCCCAAACAACCGATACTGCTCTTGCGACCAGTGGATGTTCTCTCTGCGGGCCACGTTCCAAGCCCAGCTGCCTGTGTGGCTTAGCCTTTGCGCTTCCTCTAAATATGCCTCGGTCTGGCGCAGCGCTACTTCCACGCGTTTGCGCTCGGTAATGTCGGTGATCGCTCCGACCAATTCGGTGTTGCCTGGCTGATCCGTTGCCAGATGACCGACACTATGGACATGCTTTACGGAACCATCCGGCATCAGCAACCGATGTTCTAGATCAAAATCCTTAGCGTCTTGCAGTGCGCGATCGATTGCTTGTTGAACGCGAACGCGGTCCTCCGGATGGGCCCGTTGCAACACCAGCTCGAGCCCAGGTTTCGTCTCGCGGCCATATTCAAAAATACGAAACGTTTCTTCGGACCAGTAAATGGCGCCGCTCGAAACATTCCAGCCAAAGCTTCCCGTCTTGCTAAGCTTCTGTGCTTCCGCTAAGTAAGCTTCGCTGCGACCCAGTTGCTCTGTGCGTTCCATCACTTTGCTCTCGAGGAGGTCGCGGGCCTGGCGCAGTTCTAGCTCGCGCTTCCTCAGTTCCTGCTCCGCCCGCTTCCGATCCGTGATGTCAGTGCACGTTCCGAACCATTTCACGATCCTTCCGTCGCTGTCCCGAATGGGCGTTCCGCGTGCTTTAAACCAACCGTACGTCCCGTCGCTCCTGCGAATCCTGTATTCCACGTCATAAGGCTGACGCCCGGCCACAGATTCTGTCCAAAATTGCCGAGTAGGCTCGCGATCGTCCGGATTCAGCGCTTCCATCCACTCCCAGCCGAGCAATTCGCTCTCCGAGATACCAGTGTAGGTAGTCCACTGTGTGCTGAAGTAGTCGCATGCGCCGTCCGGGCCGGCGCCCCATACCAACTGCGGCAGCGCTTCAGTAAGGTTGCGCCATCGTTGATCGCTCTCCCGCAGCGCTTCCTCCGCCCTCCGTCGCGAGGCGCTCAGCCAGCACACGATCAGCGCCAATGATGCAAAGGCGGTTAGAGAGAGGACACGATAGGGCACATGAATCCCCGCCAGCTCCACGTAAGGAACCAGCGGCTGGAAAAAATAACCGAGGCTAAGAACTGAAAGGAGCAAGGCAGTGAGCCCCGGGATCATCCCACCAAACCAGGCGGTTATAACAACAGCAGTGAGGAAGAGTGCGCCGCGAACATCGAAACCTCTCCCCAAAAGCAGCGCCACCGCAAGCGCGATCCCGACGGAACCGACAGCGAGCCCGTATCGCCAGACTACTTGTCGAAGCATAGGAAGAGAAATCTTCCGGTCCGTCATCGTTTATCTATCCCGCGCGTAAAGCGCGAAGGCACGGAAGACATTGTATTTAAATTGAGCTGCGACTGCGAAATCGTCATTTTTCACGGGCCCATTCAGGCCCTATACCAAAGTATGATTGCGCCGGCACCTAAGCATAATTGCGCTGTCGTTGACCGCACTGCTAACGTTCCATCATGGTGGTTCGAAAGAAGGGGAACATGGTTGCGATTGTTGATGACGATGATTTGATGCGCAGTGCATTGCAAGGCCTGCTGAAATCAGTCGGCCTGCCGGCGCAAGCGTTTGCGTCAGCGGAGGAATTCTTAAAGTCTGGCCAACAGCACGAGGTTGGATGCCTGGTCGCGGACATCCGCATGCCGGGAATGTCCGGTCTGGAATTGCAGGCCCAGCTCAACGCTGATCAGTGCAGGATTCCGACCATCTTCATCACGGCGCATGGCGACGAGAAAATGCGGATGCAGGCGTTGAGAGCGGGTGCAGTGGAGTTCATGGCAAAACCATTCGACGATGAGATCCTGCTCGAAAGTGTCCGAGCAGCTCTGGAGCGTTGAGCCCAAATAAAAAAGCGTGCGTGGGGCACGAGGGGGTTCTCTGTGGCAGCTACCGGGATATTGCGGATGAGTGATCAAGCTTCTTATGAGCGCAGATTCGAGCAGATCATAGGCAACAGCCCTGCTTTGGAAGCCGTGCTCGAACAAGTCGAACGCGTCGCGACGACGGGTTCCACCGTGTTGATCCAGGGAGAAACCGGCACCGGCAAGGAACTCATCGCACACGCGATCCACAACATCAGCTCAAGGTGCGGACGGCCTTTCGTACGATTGAATTGCGCTGCCATTCCACTGGATCTGCTCGAGAGTGAACTCTTTGGCCACGAAAAGGGCGCATTCACCGGGGCCATCGCGCAAAAGATTGGCCGTTTCGAGCTCGCCGACAAAGGAACACTTTTCCTGGACGAAATAGGTGATATTCCGCAGGCGCTGCAGCCCAAACTGCTGCGCGTGCTGCAGGAACAGGAATTCGAGCGCCTGGGCAGCACTCGGACTCACAAAGTTGACGTGCGGCTAGTTGCCGCCACCCATCGTGATCTGACCGACATGGTGAATCGCGGCGAATTTCGGAGTGACCTCTACTACCGCCTCAATGTATTTCCTGTCCTGCTCCCGCCACTACGGGAGCGCCGTGAGGACATTCCAGCCCTGGTCACGCATTTTGTAGAGATTCTAGGCCGCCGGATGGGAAGAGAAATCGAACATATTCCTCCAGAAACGATGTCTGCGCTCAGTTCCTATCAGTGGCCGGGGAATATCCGCGAACTGCAAAACCTGATCGAACGTGCCGTAATTCTTTCGAACCATGGTGTGCTTCCCAATCCTTTGCCTGCCGCGGAAACAGAGCAACGCACCGCTATCTTTCCGGGTGGAACCACGCTACGCGACTCCGAACGGACTCTGATTCTGGGGACGCTGGAAACAGTCGGCTGGATAATTGGCGGCCCGAAAGGCGCCGCCGCCAAACTTGGCCTGAAACGCACTACGCTGATCCACAAGATGCAGAAACTCGGGATCGCCCGGCCTGGTCTTCAAGGCAACGAGAATATGATGGGGCGATCCCTGCAGGCATAGATTCTCTGCCACAATCGCCACAGCGGAGTAAGCCGTTCCCTACCACTCTTTCGCATCAAACCTTTAGCGTCAAGCGGTGTTCGCCGACACCGTTTGATGCCTCTCAGCCCGACCGCACGCTCCGGCGGAGGTCTTTCCATGGACCGCCATCCGCGTAGCGCTCAGGATGCAGGATCTTCGAACGAGGGTCTTCCGCGGTGTCGAGCTGAAGGACCATCCACTTCGGATACGGAACGCCCGGATCCGATACCGCGTCGAGGAGTCGGATGTCGTCCTCCGAGAGCTGAAGGTCTACGGCACGAATGTTGTCCTCGAGTTGCTCGGCCTTGCGGGCTGCGATGATCACGCTGCTAACGGCTGGCCTTCCGAGCAGCCACGAGAGTGCAACACCGGCCGGGCTAGCGTCATGCCGTGCGGCCACTTCCTTCAGCGCGTCCACGACGCGGTAGCCCATCTCCTTATCGAAGGGCACGAAATTGCCCGCTTCGGCGAAGCGTGTTCCGGCAGGCGGAGGGTTGGTTCGGCTGTACTTGCCTGAAAGAAACCCACCGGCAAGCGGGCTCCAGACCAGAATGCCGATGTTGTGATACTCAGCGAACGACTGGAACTCGTATTCGAGAGTTCGGCCGACGAGGCTGTAGTACATCTGCGCTGTTACGTATTTCTCTAACCCCAATTGTTGCTGCAGCATTACCGCAGTGGCCGCCTGCCATGACATGAGGTTGGAGAGCCCGATATAGCGAACTTTTCCCTGGCGCACAAGATCGTCGAGCGTCCGCAGCGTCTCCTCGAGCGGCGTGTTGCTGTCCCATCCATGCACCTGGTATAGATCGATGTAATCGGTCTGCAGCCGCCGGAGACTGCCCTCCACTTCGCGCATGATGTTCACGCGGGTCGCTCCGCTCCGGTTGAAATTCTCGCTCATCGGGAGCCGGACTTTGGTGGCGAGGACAATCTCATCCCTCACGCCCTGCAGGGCGTTACCTACCAGAGTTTCACTCTCTCCGAGGCTGTACACGTCCGCCGTGTCGATGAAGTTAATTCCTCTGTCCAAGGCCAGCTTCACCATGCGCGTAGTGTCCTTCTGGCCCAGGTTGCCCATGTTCATCTTGCCGCCGAACTGCATCGTGCCCAGTGCCACGCTGCTCACGATGAGCCCGGTATTTCCCAGCTTCCTGTACCTCATCTCTCCTACCCCTTCCACTGCGAACGAAAATACAGAGGGCGCATGATCTCATCCACAAGCTTCCGGAGGATCGTGGGAGAACTGTTTTGCGCCGGTGTCTCCGGATTCTTCAAGCGACGCGCACCTTTTGCCAACATCCACCACGCCAGAGCGCTCATATCCGGATCCCCAGACGTCGCGGCCCTCAGCAACTCCTTACCTGCCTCTCGCAGTCCGAACTTGCACCACATCACGCCGCAAAGAAACTTGTAGTTGCTGTTCATCTCGGCCCTCTCCCCCCGTACTGGAGAGGATGGGTCATATAGTGTTGCAATCACCCTACCACTGCACGATTGCAATCCACATGCCAACGCCTTCTCGATGTGCTGGAGGTAGCGAAGTTCAATTGGCGCCCGTTTTGGAAGCACTCCAATACTCAACTTCACTGGGACGGAATGAAGATGTCGAAATGTGGCCAAGAACGGTCGAACGGTTGACACGGCGAGGTGCTCGCTGGCAGACTCTTGCTCTTCCTTGAAGCTTTGTCGCCGGTCGCGGCCGCGTTTTCAATGACCTGAGGTTTTGGTGCCACGATTGCACTGTACTCGAGTCACATTACCGCAATCAACTAGGAGGGAGATATGAAAGTCGGAATCATCGGAGCGGGACAGGTCGGCTCCGCGTGCTTTTTGTCGATGGTTATGCGCGGAAGTGCGCGCGAGGTTGTGCTGGTTAACCGGGACCGCAAGCGGGCCAAAGGCGTCGTGACGGACGTCCAATACGGCGCGGTCCTGTCGCCGCCGATTACACTGCGCGACGGCGACTACTCCGATCTGGCCGGCTCGTCGGTGGTGATGATCACTGCCGGAGTCAACGAGAAAGGTGGAGGCGCAACCGATCGCAGCGATCCCGTCGGAAGGCTCCGCTTGCTCGATGCAAATGCTGCAGTCTTTCAGGACATCGTCCCGCAGGTCCACCAGTTTGCTCCCGATGCGCTGATTCTGGTCGTAACCGATCCTCCGGACGCTCTGGCAGACGTAGTGCGTCTGTTGGGCCACGAGCGCGTGCTGAGCACCGGCACATCTCTCGACACGTTACGCTTCCGGTTTCACTTAGGGAAGCGTCTTAACGTCAGTGCGTCGGACGTGGAGGCACTGGTCTTAGGTGAGCATGGTGCTTCAGAGGTTTTCCTGTGGTCATCGGCGCGAGTGGGCGACAGAAAGGTGCTGGATCTCTTTGGGGAGGGCCAAACGGCGCAAACAGTGCGCGAGGAAATCGAGCGCGAGGTTCGTTACGCTAACATCACGGTCATTGAAGGTATCGGGGCAAGCCAGTACGGCATAGGGATGGTCTCCGCGCGACTCACGGAGATGATCCTACGCGATGAAGGAGCAGTGATTCCTATCGGCTGTTACAACCCAACCTTCGGAGTGACGCTTTCCTTGCCAAGTGTCGTCGGCCGGGAAGGCGTGCGTCGCGTGCTCGAGCCCGAAATGTCTGCGGCGGAACAACAAGGTTTGCAGCGCAGTGCCGATGCAATCAAGGCGGCGCTGTCGCGCCTCAGTCTGAAGGAATCCCAGCGAAGAACAGCTTGAGACCTGTCTCGATCTAGTCTCATAATGCGGTGAAGGTCTATGGATGCTCGGATGCGTGCCGAACCGTCCTGAGCCGGCAGCCGACACGAAGGTCCTTGTCGGAATGAAGCTACTTTCAGACGATACACGGGTAAAGTGGGCGTTAGCCGTTTTTCTTGCCCTCGTCGCCGGCTATTTGGACGGCTATGGACTTCTTGTCCTCGGAACCTATGTTTCGTTCATGAGCGGAAACACGACTTTCGCCGGACTAAAGAGCGGCCAGGGCAATTTTCAAGCTGCGTTCCCTTCCGCGATGGCCATCCTGTCTTTCGTCACTGGCAGTTTCTTGGGAAACCTCTTCAGTCAATCTAGATTGCGTTATTCCCATCGGCTGCTCTTCGTCATCATTGCCGCGCTGCTTGCGACTGTAGCTGGTCTTGAACGGCTCGGGCTGTGGAATGTCGCTGCCGAAATCGCGCTACTGAGCCTGGCCATGGGGATGATGAATCCCGCGTTGGCTAAGGTCGGCGCAGAATCGGTGAGTCTCACGTTCGTGACTGGCACGCTGAACAGGATAGGGGGCAATCTGGCTGCAGCCGCGGGGCGGAAACCACTGTCGCAAGGACACGGCCCAGGGGATTCCTATCTCGCCCGCGCTCGAATTGACGCAAGCGTATGGTCAGGATTTCTGGTCGGAGCAGGGCTGTCCGGAATGGCGGCATCACATTTCAGGATGTGGGCTCTGCTGCCTCTCTGCATCGCTATGATTGCCTTGGGTCTATTCAGCAAGAGCACCGCACCATCCCCCGCCTGAGCTCGCGCCCATCGTCGCGCGGCCCTCGGACGGGTGTCAATTTCACAAGCGCAACTTCGAACAATCCCAAGGCGGCAACGCCAAAAAGGAGGGTTGCGCCAGCCTATGCTGCCGCTGCGACGAAAGCTGTCGGTAAAGTGAATTGAAAAGTTGCACCCGTACGGAGACACCGGTGTTAGCCCACAAGCGGCCGCCGTGCGACTCAATCACCTCGAACCGCTGTCGAAATGCGGACACCTATCTCCCGAATGAGTCAAGCGCGCGACACTCAGGTGTTGTTGCAACGAGAAAATGTCGTATTAACTGCGACGAGACTTTGTCACCCCGTATCGATTAAGTAACGGCCGCGAGAGCGGGGCGGCCGGAGAGGTTGTAGATGCGTGG
>Ga0302319_10001382_pt1 | contig 54068 bp, 50 predicted proteins | sample Bog_T0_2_FD_203319 | JGI IMG/M metagenome (GOLD analysis project Ga0302319, IMG submission 203319) | Peat permafrost microbial communities from Stordalen Mire near Abisko, Sweden - Bog_T0_2 | ecosystem: Environmental > Terrestrial > Soil > Wetlands > Peat | place: Sweden: Abisko, Stordalen Mire...
GTCGATCGCCGCTCCCAAGCCCAGTCCGAGAAGGGAGTTTCGGTCGAGGAAAACGACCTTCGGATTGGCGTAGAGCCTGACTCCCTTGGTCGCCGCCGTGCCAACTGACACTCCCAGTACGGTGGAGAGCCTTCCCGGCTGGGCAGGTGTGTTGCTGTAGGACTCGCCGGCTTCGATCGATGCTGCAGCCATTCCGGGGATGCCGTACTTGACAAGGAACTCCCCATCAGAGCCCCCGTACCGGATCGAACCAGTGGAGTCATAGGCGACTTTGGCAAAATCGCCGGCCAACCGGATTTCCCAGCCATCTCCCAGGCCATAACCTGCCGCGACGCCGGTGCGAAACAGCCCGTCGTCGCCGCCGAATCCCCGGAATTCAACGCTTCCTAGACCTGCCCCCTTGTCCAGCACAAGCGGAGTTGTCAGCGTGACCAGGTCGGGGTCGGAGGCGGTCAGCGGCGTTTGCGCCACCGCGAGCGCTGAAGTCAGCATCATTGGAACCAGGAAGAGTGTTGCTTTCATAGAAGGCCCGAGCCCGCCCACAAAGGAGGGATTTGGGGAGTGTAGCCCGTCCGCGTTACAAAAACCGTAACAAAACGCACGTCGTGCGCAATGTTCTTGTCGAAACAAACACGTTTTCACCTTCGCTGCGGGAAACTGGGGCCGGCGGCATTGAGGACGCAGGCTGACCGTCAGCTTCTGTTGCGTACAGAATGGTCGTCGCCTATTGCCGTCTATGGTTCCTTAGACGGCAATAGGCCGACTTGTTTAGCATGAGCATTGCTGCCAAGCTACAGGTTGCCCTGCCATGCCCGGTTGCGGTCAGGAGAAACATGAGCTACTCACAAGACGATACGGCGTCGGACAAATACATCAAATCCCTTCGCGACCCGGTGAAACGCCGGTTTGCCGTGTCCTATATGGGCTGGATACAGGCGGGCCGAGTTGGCAACATGCCCAGTCGAGGTGCGCTGGCGCCTGCTCTCGCAAGGGCTGTTTGCGCAAATCTGGACGAGTTGAGTTGAACCCATGAAGAAACGTGACCTTTCGCCGCGAGAGGAAGAGATTGTTGGACTCAGCGTCGACGGCCTAACCAACGAAGCGATCGCACATCGCCTTGGGCTTAGCATCGGAACCGTCAACACCTATTGGCTCCGAATCAAGCTCAAGGTCGGCGGGGTGGGCCGGACCGATACCGTCGTTCGCGTGATCAAAGATCGTGCGGAGCATGCACTGCGCGAGGCAAACCTTGAACGCAAAGAGCTTACGGGCATCATCGCGCAGCGGGAATCCAAAGTATTGGAACTCCGGGCTGCGCTAGCCCTGCTCCACTTGGCGATGGATCAGATCAGGTCAACGGTATGGGCAACTGACCGGGACCTGATCATCAAAATTTTGGCGAACGGCGAATTCCCCTCCACCCACTGCGGTGTGCGGTGGGAGGTCGGCAAGACAGTCTACGAAATCTTCAAGACCAAGGACCCTCTTAATCTGGCGGTAGCGGCTCATCTTGCAGCGCTCGCCGGAAAGGAATCGGAGGGGCGTCTCGATGGCGAATTCAGCAACATGTTTCTGCGAGTGACCCCGCTATTGGATGAGTCCGGCGCCGTGATGGGATGCGTGAGCATACTAAACGTGGTCGGCTCGGGCCACTAAGTCTCCAGCCACGGATCCGATCCCTTCCGTCCTTAGCCCCGAAGTGTGCGAACCCCTTCCAGGCACGCCTACCAAAAGGGTGATCCCCCGCCCAAATGGACGAGGGATCGGAGCGCTGTAAAGCCGCCGTTGGAACCGCTTAGTTCGAGGGCTGCCAATTCTGGTACGCCTTGTCAAGGGCGACGCGGACCGCGTGCTGCTCCTGCGGTGTTGCAGGGCCGCCGCTTACTCCCGTGACCAGGATGCCTCCAGTAAGCACATCGGCGGCGATTTTGTAGCCGTTCGCTTTCTCATCGCTTCGGCCTACACCTTTCCCGTGGAACACGACCTTATCGCTGGCCACATTGAAGACATAGGCATTCACCGTCGCAGTCGAGATCGTCTTGGGGCCGAGGTCTACCCAGATGCTTCGTGTGTGCCACGAAACCGAGCCGTAAATCACCATCTTCGCGTGCAACCCCCGTCCAAAGGTTTCGAGAGAAGCTCGGCTTGGTGACTGACCAAAGATTGGTGTGGGGAGGCCGTCGTTCTGCCACGCGGACTGGGCGACGTCATCGGGAACCGAAGCGTAGTCGATGGATCGGCCGATTTCATCGGCGGAAGAAATGGCGGTCGTGCGTGACGTGCCAGTTCCGTTATTAAAGACCCACGGGTAGGCAACAGCCATGCCCCGCGATCCGCCGTTACTTTGCCGCTTGGCATGGGCGACCGGCATCGGTGTCGCTAATGCGGCTACGGCGAAGCAGGCCAAGAAAGTGTTCGAAAGCTTGAGATGTAAATTTGTCATTGTGGGTTTCCTGAACTCAAGGATGACCGCATCTGCGCCAACGAACAAGTCGGCCCCTTCGCTGTCGGCCCTTTTGCGGCCGGTGGGATCACGGGTGAGCGGGTGCGCCCGGCGGGTCCTGGCCACGCCGGGCGCCCACCGCCCCAACACCCCATTCGGCGAGCCTCCCACCATCGGAATGCTGCGGATTCAGGGTCCCATATTGGGCAATGGCATTTTGCTCGGATTCGCCGTGGAGGGCAAGTCCTCCTTTGAACCGTCCATCTAATCGTGTCATTCACCTCACGGACATAGGTACGTCAAGCACATTGCACGGACAACGAAAGAGCGGACTGACGCCACAATACCACGCTACGCCATCCTTATAGGTGTTGTGACCCTCTCCCACGAGAAAACCAAACCCTTAGGGTCTTTCAACGGAGCGTTCGGGCTTTGCGCCGAGCAGGAGATTTACTATGAAATTCAGGAAAATTCCCACCTTGTTCACCGGAGTGCTGGCACTGGCGGTAGCCGCAACAGCAAGCGGCCAGATCCGCGTCAATGTGAACGGGCAACCGATCCGGTTCGGACGTCAAGCGCCGATGATGATTCGCTACCACGTTTTGATCCCAATGCGCGATGCCTTTGAGCAGCTTGGCGCCCTCGTCTATTGGGACGGGGTCAAGCAGCAGGTCACCACCGTCATGGGGTCGACCAAGATTCAGATGAAAGTGGGCCAGGACAGCGCCCTTGTCAACGGCCAATGGGTCGCGTTGGATGCTCCCGCGATCAAATTCATTAATCGCGTCATGGTCCCGCTACGCTTCCTAAGCGAGACAATGGGTGACGCCGTCAGTTGGGACCAAGAGCAGCAATTGGTTTCCATCACGACAAACGCCGCGATGTCGGGAACTGCTTCCAACATGCCCCTTACGACCACCAGCGTCCCGCTGGCGGACAGCAGTTCCGTTCCCCTGACTCCGCCGGTGATGACCGGGGCAATGAGGTCGCTGACGACGATCAGTGCGGGCACGGTGATTCCGGTTAGGATGATTGGCGGTCTCCGTTCCGATAAGTGCAGCCGCGACGACACCTTCGTCCTCCAGGTCGACGGATCATCGGTTGCCGGCTATGAGGGTATTCCGAACGGAACCTATATCAACGGGCATGTGACCCATGCTCGTGCCAGCGACCGCTCGGCGCCGGGGATGCTGGGGCTTGCCTTCGACAGCATTCGCCTTCCTAACAATCGGAAGGAAGAAATCACAGCCTCGCTCATCGGCCTCGATGCCAAGAGCGTCCTCAATCAAGGCGGTCGCCTTACCGCGATCCAGGGGCGTTCAGCCGACGAGAACTTGAAGTTCATCGGCTATGGCCGTGGTCCCGGAAGCATCGTCTCCGTCCCGACAAAGGGAGCGGTGATCGATGACTCCCTTATCGGCATCGCCTTGGCGAAGCTGCTTGGGGCGACGCCGCTGGATCCCACCCACTTTCACAACGTGATCCTCCCTCCCGGCGCCATGTTCGGGTTACGGATCAACGTCGACCTGGACTATTCGCTGTCGTAAACAACCGCGTCGTAACAACCAAGGGGCCCGGTGTAAACCGGGCCTTATTGTGTGCGTTACACCCCGTTGGGAGCTGGACACCTCCGTGTGTCCTGTCCGGACGGTCAGCCGTATCGTGCATGAAGCAAGGGACCGGAGGGCCGTGCAACAGGCGACACCGAGGTCGCCAGCTCCCAATGGCGTCGCGGTTACTCGTAGCGCAGGGCTTCGATGGGATTTAGCGCGGCCGCCTTCCGGGCTGGGTAGATGCCGAAGAAGATGCCGACCCCAGCCGAAACAACTAAAGCGATGATGAGGGCGGTGCCGCTCACCACTGTGTTCCAACCGCCAAATGAGGCGAGCACGATGGAACTGATGACCCCGAGCGCCACGCCAATAACGCCCCCAATCACTGAGATGATGCTGGCCTCAATGAGAAACTGCATGAGGATGTCATGAGGGGTGGCGCCGATCGCCTTACGGATGCCGATTTCGCGTGTCCGCTCCGTGACCGACACGAGCATGATGTTCATGATGCCGATGCCGCCGACGATCAGTGAGATGATGGCAACCGCGGTGAGCAGGCTGGTCATGGTGGTGGTCACGCTCTCCGACCGGTTGAGGAGGTCCGTTTGGTTGGTCACCTGGAAATCGTCGTTCTGTGGGAAGGGCGGGGATAAGTGGTGCCGCTCGCGAAGGAGGGACGTGATCTGCTGCTGGGCAAGCGGCATCATGTCCGGTGACACGCAACTGATAGAGATCATGTTCAGGTTGATCGCACCCACCACCCGGGCCATCGCGGGAAGAATCGGAATCAATACCACGTCATCCTGGTCCTGGCCGAACGAGCCAGTGCCCTTCGGCGTGAGCATGCCCACAATCTTGAAATTGGTGTTGTTGACCGAGAGGGTGACGCCTGTAAGGTCGGCATTCCCATTCCCCGTCAGCTTTTCGGCCACGGAGTTTCCTACTACGCAAACGCTGGCATTGGCCTGATCTTCAAACTCGGTAAAGAACCGTCCCGCCCGAACGGTGGCATCATTCACCGACTCGTACTGCTGCGTGGTACCGATCACGGTGGTAAGCGCGTTGGCCCCGCTAAGGGCGACCTCAACATTGCCTCGGACCTGGGGCGCAACCGCCGAGATGGTGTCGGGAAACTCTTTGGCAATCACCTGCGAGTCCTGAAGGGTGAGGTCGTTCTGGGTTTGGGTGGGGGCGTTGCGGCCCGCGGCCGTGAGCGTAATCCTGCGTGGCCCCTGGCGAACCATGAGCAAGTTGGTGCCCAATGCGCTGATTTGATTCGAGACGCTCTGGGTGGCGCCCTGCCCAATCGCGACCACGACGATGGTTACCGCGACACCAATGATGATGCCAAGCATCGTAAGGGCAGTTCGGGTCAGGTTGCTCTTTAGTGACCGAAGCGCCAGCCGGAAATACTCGCCGATTCCCACTACGAGCCCGCCTGAAGAACCGATTCCTTCGACTTGGTCAAGTTCGCAATCATGTCTTTGGCGATGAGACGCTTGGTGATGATCTGGTCGAGCACGATCTTTCCATCACGAACATCGACACGCCGCTTGCAGTGGTCCGCGATGTCTTCCTCGTGAGTCACCATCACAATCGTGACTCCCGTATCGTTCAATTCCTGGAAGATCTGCATGATCTCCTCGCTCTGCAGCGTTGAGATATTTCCCGTGGGCTCGTCGGCGAGGATGAGGCGGGGCTCCGAAACGATCGCCCGAGCGATCGCTACGCGTTGCTGCTGTCCTCCCGACAGTTCGGCAGACGTGTGGTCCAACCTGTCCCCCAAGCCGACCCGGGCCAAGGCCGCGGTCGCCCTCGCAGTTCGGTCCTTCTGTCGACCATACATAAGGGGCAACTCAACGTTCTCGAGGGCGGTGGTTCGGGCGATGAGATTGAACCCTTGAAAGACAAAGCCGATCTTACGATTTCGAATGGAGGCCAATTCAAACTCGTCGAGGGTGGAGACCTCGGCGCCATCGATCTCGTAGGAACCGCTGGTTGGAACGTCAAGGCATCCGATCAAGTTCATCATAGTGGACTTGCCAGAGCCCGACGGGCCCATGATCGCGACAAATTCCCCGGCATGCACGTCCAAACTCACCCCATCCAGGGCACGGACTTCCTGGCCGCCCATCGTGTAAACCTTCGTGATGTCCCGCAATCGGAGAACGGGAACATCGCTCGCTTTGGCCATGGCTAGTGGCCACCGCCACGCGCCGGCGTCTGAAATGGCGAGGATGCAGCTCTGACGGTGCTGGGCGTCCCCCCGGCAAGTACTACCACGTCGCCTGGCTTCAGACCCGATTTCACCTCAATATTGACCCCGTCGGTTCCACCCGTCACAACCGGAACCGCTACAACGGTCTGCTTGCCATTCACCATCTTCAATACGTTCACCGTTGAGCCCCCAGAGCCGATCTGAATCGCCACTGCGGGAACCACGATCACATTCGACAGCTGACCCACGTCAATGGTGACGTTGCTGGTCATGTCTGGCTTGAGGTTGTGCTTCGGATCCTCGATGCCGATGGTCACATCGTAGGTCACCACTCCTTGCTGAATGGTGGACCCAGAAGCGATTTTGGTTACCCGACCATTAAATGTCTCCCCCGGAAAGGCGTCCGTCGTGCACTGGGCGATCTGACCGATCTTGACCTTGCCGATGTCGGTTTCGTTCACAAAAGCATCGATCTCAAGGCGATCTAGGTCGCAAACGACCACGAGTACCTGAGTGGACAACCCGGCGGCAACCGTCTCACCCTGCTGGGCAGCTAGGGAAAGGATCGTTCCCGCGATGGGCGAGGTGATGTAGGATTTCGCGACTTGGGTCTCGCTGTAGGCCACCGCTGCCTTGGCCTGGTCCACAACCTGTTTAGCGGTCAACACATCTTGCTGCTTGAGGACATCATTGGCGCGGTTTGCTTCGGCAGTGGCAAAGTTGGCCTGCGCCGTCTTCAGCGTAGTCTCCGCATCCTTGACTGCGGCATGATCCGAAATGACCGTCTCCATTTCAGCGTGAGCGGCATCGAGGGCCGCTCGAGCTGATTCGACCGCGTCACGGCTGGTCTCCAAGGAGGCTTCAACTTTCTGCTTGGTGAGGGCCAGGTTTTCAGATCCAGAACGGACCAACGCCTGATTGACGCCGTCGGCCGCGATCGCCGTGTCAAGGTCGGCCGGGGCAACAAAACCTTCGCGATACAGGCGACGGGTCCGCGACAGGCTAATCGAGGAGTTCCGTGCATTAGCCTGGGCCTGGGCCAGCGTCTCTTCGGCCGTCCTTACGGTGAGGTCGGCTCCGACCTGCGTCTGGACGAGGGTCGCACGTGCTGCGGCCAGTGTCGAACGCGCTTTCTCTATATCGCTTGGCGCCTGAACGTCCTCGAGCCGTGCATTGGCACGTGCTTCCTTCAGCTTTTCGCCTGCGCTCGCGACGGCTTGCTGGGCTACATTGATGGCAGCGGCGGTGGTCACGACTTCCTGATTAACTCCCGACAATTCCTGCTGATACTTCGTCTCGTCTTGGGCCAAGGTCGCTTGGGCCTCGGCAAGTTCGTCGTGCAGTTCCGGCAGGTTCAATTCTGCGATGAGTTGGCCGGCTTTTACCACATGCCCCACGTCCGTTGCGAGCCGCTTGATCTGGCCGCTAACCTGCGACCCAATGTGAACCTCGGCGCCTGTTTGGGCTTGGACGCTTCCCTGCGCGGAGACCGACTCGGTCAAGCTGCCCGTCGTGATGGTGCTGGTGATCATCTTCGACGACGGAGCGGGTTGCAATTTGCTGTAGGTCCAATAGCCGATCAGTCCGACAACGACCAGCGCGACCAGCCAGGTGAAGACCTTCTTCCATTGGCCACTTTTCTTGGGGGCGGTCTTCGGGGCTGCTGTGGACGGTGCTGCTGGTGTGGCCATGAAACTACATCCTACTTAACTTGCCCGCAACTGCCGTGAGGCAGCTCCTGTGAGCCGCATTGGCTTGGACTCCCTCTCTCTCGCAAGGCAAAGCGATACATGAACTAGACGGGCAGGTCGGCGATTAATGCGCAAGATATCTTGTCTAAGGAGCGATGCGCGCTAGATCGGCCGGAACTTGTATGGCTCGACCGAAAAGGCGCATTGATGGGCCAATGATTCGCTTCTTCTTAGTTTGAACCCAAGAGCGGATGTGCACAAGTCGCAACCTTCACCGTCCCGTAGTCTCTGTCCACGAATCCTCATAGGTGAATCTCAACTTCGAAGCTGCATCGATTATCGAGGCTGCTCGATCTATCTAAGGCATGCCATAATGCACGTGTGAGGAATTAAACGGCCATGGCCACCCGTGAGCTTTCAACGCGTGAGGCCGAGATTGTCGAATTGTGCGTCGACGGACTTACAAATGAGGCAATTGCACACCGACTGGGTCTGAGCGTCGGAACGGTCAATACGTATTGGGTTCGCATCAAATTAAAGGTCGGTGGCTCTGGAAGAACCGACACCGTGGTCAAGGTGATCAAAGAGCGGGCGGAACGGGCTCTCCGCGAGTCGAACTCCGAACTGAAGACCGTGGCTGAGATGCTTGTCCAAAGAGAGCAGTCTGCCCTTGAGTTGCGCGCCGCCCTCGCGCTTCTCCAATTGGCGATGAACCAGATCAAATCCACCGTTTGGGCGACGGATCGCGACTTGGTGATCCACATCTTAGCCAACGGGGAGACCACCGCAACCTACTTCGGCGTGCCGTGGGAGGTTGGCAGGACGATCTACGAAGTCTTTAAGACTACGGACCCGGCCAACCCTGCCCTGGCTGCCCATTTGGGTGCGCTCAAGGGGCAGGGGTCCGAGGTCCGTTTGACCGGCGAATACGAAAACATGGTGATGCGCGTGATTCCCCTTTTCGATGAGGCAGGGGACGTGTTGGGGTGCATCAGTATCCTCAATATTGTCGTCGCCTAGGTTCTCCCCGGACATCGCTTCTTGGAGGCAGCCTCGGTTCGGCACATCTGTCTGCTTTACGCCCAACCACCCCAAAGCGATACCATGCGGCGGCCACGGCCAGGTTCCATTTGGCTGACCGCTGATTTATAGACGCGAAACGGCTGACTTACGCCGATCCCTCACAACCGGATACCTTGATCTGAAAGCGCAAGCAAATTCACACGAGTCGCCCTATCCAGTGATGGGGCCACCGAAGGAAACACAGATTATGGATACCAACAACCGCATCGATCAAGTCGTGGGCGAGTTCGACGTTCATGAGCCGGCCGAGCGTGCCGTTCTCCAACTCACTCGAACTCATATCGACGTCAACAACATCACGATCGTCGGACGTGATTATCACACGGAGGAGCGTCCGATTGGTTTCGTCAACACCGGCGATCGCATGCTCTCGTGGGGCAAATTCGGCGCATTCTGGGGAACCATCTGGGGCATCCTCTTTGGCTCCGCAGTGATCTTCATCCCTGGAGTGGGCAGTATTCTGTTTGCTGGCTGGCTGGTGACGACCTTGGTTGCTGCCGTTGAAGGGGCGGTCATCGGAGGCGGCCTTGCCGCACTTGGCGGCGCCCTCACCACGGTGGGTATTCCCAAGGACAGCGTAATTCGCTACCAGAAGGCCATCGAGGCAGGCAAGTTCCTCGTCATCGTTCGGGGCAACTCGGAGGAAATCGCCGAGGCCAAGACGATCCTGACCGCCGCAGGCGCCCATGGCCTCGAGGTCAGCGAGCACCGCGTGCTCGTTACCGTTTAGTCCTGACTGATCGGGCGGTCCCATCCTGCGGGATGTGGACCGTCCGCATTAAGCGGCGGCTCCATCAAGTCTCTAGGATGCCCTTGCTTACATAGATCGGCCGGATCAGAGCCCGAAGCCTATGGGACGTTAAGCCGAAGATCAGGGCAGCGACGAGGCCCATCACACTCGACACTAGAAGGGTGGTATTTGGACCAAAGCGGCTTGACAGGACGCCGGCAATGAGGCTACCCACGGGGGTTGAGCCGACAAAGCTCATCACGTAGAACGCCATGACCCGACCGCGCATCGAGTCTTCGACCAGGGTTTGCACCATCGTGTTGGTGCTCCCCATGTGCATCATCGTACCGAAGCCGAGGAAGGGCAGTGCGACCATGCCAAGCCAGAATGTATGAGTGAGGGAAAAGAACATCAACGACACGGCGAACATGCTCGATGCAATGACGATCCATCGCAGCAGCCCGACGACCGACTTCCTTCCGGCTAGGAAAATGGCGGCAATAAGGGCGCCCGCGCCGACTGCGCTCGTGAGGTAGCCCAAGGTCCCGCTGTCACCCTTGTAGACCTGTGCGGCAAACACGGTCAGAAGCACCTGGTAGAAGCCGCTCACGAAGCTCATGATGAAGAGAAGCGTGAGCAGCGCGCGGATTGGAGTGTGATTGCGAACGTAACGCGCCCCGTCCATGAACTCTCCCCAGGCGTCTCGTGCGCCTTCCTTCATCACCATCAGGGGCAGACGCATCATGAGAAGTCCGGCAATCACCGCAATAAAACTAAGCGCATTGATGAAGAAGCACGTGCCCTCATTGGTCAATTTGATCGTTATCCCGGCGATGACCGGGCCCACGAGTCGGGCAAGATTGAACATCGTTGAGTTCAAGCCGATCGCGTTTGCGAGGAGGGATCGGTCATCAACCATCTCGACGACGAACGACTGGCGAGCTGGGGTATCGAACGCGCCGACGATGCCCATGAACACGGCCAAGCCAAGAATCCACGGATACAGGTCGCCATGTCCCCAAAGGGCCAGGCCGGCCATGGCCAGCGCTTGAAGGGCGAGAAGAGTCTGAGTACCCACCAAAAGATTGCGCTTGTTCGCACGGTCGGCGGCCACGCCGGCCAAGGGCGAGACCAGCAGCATCGGGATCTGCTGGGCAAAAGTCACGATTCCGAGGTCTGCGTCGGAGTGGGTGAGACGATAAACAAACCACCCTATGGCTACGCTTTGCATCCACGTGCCGATAAGCGAAAGGGTCTGGCCGATGAAGAACAACCGATAGTTTCGAGACACAAACGCCCGAAACGTCCCCTTCAGCACCAGCAAACCCCGTTAGGAGCTAAACATGGTGATGGCAGGGATGACGAGGTCACGATTTTATTCTGCCGCACAAAGTCTTCGAGAAGTTCTTCGCAACCGACGACGCGGACTTCGCTTTCCGGCAGCCCTCAACGCAACACGAGCACGTTGACGGTCTCTTCTTCCACGGGCGCGGGCCAGCCGACGCTATGGCCATCGCCGTCGAATGCTTCGAACTTCTCATATCCGTAAGCCGAAAGTTGCTTGCCAATGTCCTGTTGGGTCCAGCCAAGTTTATCGGCTATCGGGAAGTTGATTTCGAAGAGGATGGGCGGGCTCTGTTCGCGCAACAGACAATCGGCGCCCTTGAACACCTGCGGTTCATAGCCCTCCACGTCGACCTTCAGAAAACCCACCTGCAGGCCAGACTCGGCTGCCACCAGATCATCCAAGGTTATGCATGGCACCTCTACCGGGGCCGCGGCGTGCTTAAGGACGCTGCCGCCAAGGGTGCTGCCCTCGGAACGACCTTGCTCGAAGTAGAGGGGCAGGACCCCGGCCTGGTCTCCCACCGCGGCCTGGTAGAGCTTTGCGTGGCGGATATCGTTGAGCGCAAGGGTGGCGGCAGCCCGACGCGCAGTCTCGGGGTGTGGCTCGAAGCAATAGATGGCCGCGTCGGGCAGGCGTCGCGCGACTTGGCTTGCCAGAAGGGCCATATTTGAGCCGACGTCAACATAAGCGCCCGGCCCCCGATAGTGATCGGCGATGATCTGCGCGGTGATGTGCTCGTTTTGCCAGCCTACGGCGCAGCCTCTGGCATAGGCATCACCAAAGTCGCCCACGAACCTTGCTCCTTCGGCGCTGCAAATGAAGTAAGGGCGCTGGCGACTGTAAATCCGTTTGAGAATGCTGCTCACGCGGCGCAGGGGCTTACGACCGAGTTGGTAGGCCCGGCGCAGCAAGCCGATCTCGAATTCGTAAGGTTTTGAGCGCTCCTGAATCGCTTCAAGCTCAAGGCGCATCTGGTCTTCGTTGTATGGCGCGGGGAGCGAGGTGGGTGGCACTGGCCGTGGATTGTACACCGGCGACGCGCTAGACAATCTCCTCGTATTGGGCGAGGATGGCTTTGGCCACCTTGCGCCACTGAAAACGCTCAAAAAAGGCATCACCCTGAGCCTGTCGCATGTGAGTTCGGGCAAGCGCGCGTTGGAGGCCGGCTCGGACGGCAGCAGGGGACGAGGCGTTGACATACTCCGCATCGGTCCCGAAGAACTCCTCGGCGCCCCAGCTATCACTGAGCACGAGTCGGCATCCGGCAACCGCGGCCTCAAGGGCCGATGCGCTGAGAATCTCGGCCTCGGACGGCAGCACGAATGCTTCGGCTGCCGCATAGGCGGCGGGCAACAAGGGATCCTCCTTAGCAAGGTCGGTCAAGAAGACGGTCCCCTGTGAAGATGCCGCTACACATTGCTCGTAATACGGCCGTTCGTGAACCCGGCCCGCGAAGACCAATCGAACATCCATGCCGCGCGCCGCGCGGATGAGCGCCATCTGCCCCTTCCTCTCCGAATAGCTGCCTGTGTGAAGGATGAACGTCCCCTCACCAAACCGGTCGCGAAAGAGGGTGGGATCGGGGCGATGGAAACGTTCGTCAATACCGATCGGCGCCCGGATGCGGCGCGGCAGATCGGATCCGAACACATCGACGAGGTTGCGTTCTTCAAGCGCGCTCAACGTGAAAATTCGCTCGGCCCCCATGAGCAGCCGCCTAATGTGCTTCGGATAAGCCCCCTGCAGTTTGGAGAGGGTGCGCTTCACCCGCAGCCGCAGTCCGGATCTCCGGCTCACAAAAATAGACGAGACGACGTAGGGCACCTTCGACTGCTTAAGGAATTGCCCCAGGTCGTGATAGTAGGGCATCGAACCATAGAAGTGGACGACATCGCCAAATTGGCGGTTGAGTACATTGTAGAACTCAGTTTCAACCCCGAGTTCGGCAAGGGCGCCCATGGTGTCAAGCGCCTGAAGCTCTCCCCCACCCATCATGCTGCCTGCCTCGTAGCGCAGGCATGCGGTGACCTTCATTCTTTAGCTGCCTTATGTATACTTGCGCCCCGATGCGTGTCACCTTCGTGGTTCATTTGGCAGCAGGCCTTGCGCGCGGAGGCTTGGAACTCCAAGCCGAGAACACCCGTGCCGCTTTGGAAGGACTTGGCGTCGACGTGCGCATCCTTTCCCCGGAAGACCGCACTTTCGATGGCGACATCGTACACTTCTTCGGAACTTACCCCGGCTACCCTGCGGTCGGCCACTATTGCCGGACCCTTCGGATTCCCTACGTCTGCACTCCGGTGCTCTTGGTGGATCAATCGGGGGCGGCCCTTCGGTGGCGGGCCTTTCGGAAGCGCTACATCCAGGCCAGTTGGCCCCGCGAACAGGCTCAACTGTATCGGGGCGCCGCCCGGCTTCTCACCCTCACCTCGGCTGAAGAGCGCAATCTCGACGACTACTTTGGCGGCGGTCTCGCCGAAAAGGTAAGGATCCCGATCGGGGTGGATGCGCGATTCCATTCCGGCGAGGCCACCGCCTTCACGAGTCGCTTCCCTATTCACGAACCCTTTGTGCTCGTCACCGGCCGCCTTGAGAAGCGCAAGAACCAACTGGGGGTCATCCGGGCGATGAAGGGGAGCGGCCGGCCCCTAGTGCTCATCGGTGGCGCCGAGGATAAGCCCTATCTTGAGGCCTGCCAAGCCGAGGGCAAGGACTTTGTCCACTACCTCGGCAAACTCGATCTTGCCGACCCAGCCCTCGCCGGGGCCTACGCGGCGGCCCGGGTCTTCTGTATGCCAAGTGGCTCGGAGGTGCTCAGCGCAAGCGCGCTGGAAGCGGCGGTGGCGGGTCTGCCATTGGTCCTTGGCGATGCGTGGGGGGCTCAAGACATCTTTGGCGGCGATGGTCGCTACGTCCGCCCTGGCGACATTGGCGCCATTCGGCGAGCCCTGGACGATCTCTGGGACCTCAACGGCAACCGCGCCGCCCGGGCAAAGAGGTACCGCCAGGAGTTCGACTGGCGGTCGGTTGGGCAGCGCATTGTGGACGTTTACCATGAAGTGGTTGACTAGTGGCGAGCGCGTCGCATCCGCACCACAATTCTTCAGAGATCCCTGGTAATACGCCCGGCGAGCGTCCATCTTCTCCTTCCACAAGCAGGCCATCAAGCCTCGGAGAAAACAAGATGAACCGAACCACCACCCTCCCAACCCCCAACTTCCTCGACAATGCCATGGACACCATTACCGCCGCCCTTGCCGGCTTTGCGTGGGCCGGGCTGAACCGCACGGCCATCCTCGAAGCCGAGAATCTCTACCAGTCGGGCATGCGGCATCACAGCCGTGGCAACTACGCCGAAGCCGTCCAGGCTTTCACTCGATGCTTTAAGCTCCTGGACAAGCGGGCGGGCTCCAAGGTGCTCTATGCCCTCGGCCGAAGCCAATTTGAACTCGCTCGCCAGAAGCAAGATGAGATGAGCCTCGTTGGCATGCGCATCATGATCGAAGAGGCGGTCTTCTGCTTTCAGCAGGCTGCACGGCTCTCGAAAGACCACATCGCCACTCGCGTGGCTGCCAAGGATGCTCGACTCTTCCTGGCCGAGAGAGAGCAGGCCTTCGCGGACGCCGAGCGGAAGGTGTCCGAAATGGACGGAAAGATCGCCGAGGTCATGCTGAATGGGCACGGGGCTGAGGCCTCCATCGCCCGACACGACATCGACGAAGCGAGATTCAGCTTGCGACACTTTGGCCTGGGTCCGGCCAGAGCCTCGATGAGCCGGGCTGCCGCCCAAATCAGGCACTTCGCTTGAGGCCAAGCGCCAGGCCTCACCTTAGGAAAGGTGAGACCCTGGCGCGACTCTAGGTTCCCGGCGTCTGGCCAGGATACAGACTCCACATCGAAACCGTGGGGTCGGTCGTGATGTCGGCACTCGTGTTTTGCAAGAAGGTCGTCCCCATGCAATATTGCCCGGGCGGAATGGACTTGACGTGGCCATCAAGAAATGACGCTACGGTAAGGCCTTGAGAGTCCACATAGATCCCAAGATCAATGCCGGGATAGTGGGGCGGCGGAACTGGAGGCGTTGGAGTATTGCCAACAGTAACGCCGGTGGTCTGATTAAAGAGAAAGTCCAGAACTCCTGGGGCGGCTACAAAGGAGTAGCCAATGGCCGAATTAGATGAATTCTGAGACTGGGAAAAGTAGATAGTTCCAGCCGGATTTTGCGCTTCGGTGGAAGTGTGGGTATCTCCCTGGATGATGTCCGTGAGGCTGCTATTGTGAACAACTGGAGACAAATAGATATAGTTCAAGCCGTAATGAGCTGCGATGTTTTGGTTGATGTACGTATTGTTGACGCAACCGGGACCAACCACTGCACAAGGAGGAGCGCCAAAGACTCCGCTCTGGTCGCCTCTTTCCGGGTCCACCACAACACCCCGACTCTTAGTGTACGGCTGGACCAAAGTGACCCAGCTATCCGTTCGCGTCGGCACATGGCCATCGGGCCAGTTTTGCAAGCCACTCAACGGTCCGGTGAGGCTCAAAACCATTCGATCATCGGAATCGTTGCTGTACATGATCGAAGCCATCCCAATTTGGCGCACGTTGGAGATCGACGCAATCTTCTTCGCGGCAAACTTCGCCTGAGCAAACACTGGAAACAAGATGGCCGCCAGTATGGCGATGATCGCGATCACCACCAACAGCTCAATAAGCGTGAACCCACGTTTTGCAAATCCATTCATGACCCGGGCATTATAACACCAGTTTTGTTAACTGCCCTAATTCGGTTGTTTAAATAGGGGATCAAGATGAAGAAGGGAGGGGAGGGATGGGGAGCCATGATCAAACACTTCGAGTGGAAGCGGCTATACATATTGATTCTCGCTGCTCTCGCATGCGTCAGCGCAGGCGCCTATCAGGGTCCCAAGCTTCCCGAACCAACTGAGGAAGTAGCGGCGCTCATTGCGCGCGCTTCCCAACTCGTTGCCGATCACAAGGTCACCGAGGCCCTTGGCGTGTTGGACTCTGCCGCAACGAAGGCGATCACGGCGGGCGATTTGCTCGGCAAGGCAATGGTCCTCCGGTCCGAAGCTCTTATCTACACCAATGACGGTCAAGTGGCAAAATCCTTGGCATGCTGGCAAGGGGCCGCGGAGGCCTGGTCAGGGGCTAATCAGCCCGATTGGAAGATCGAAGCAGTGGGCCACCTCTTGGCGGCCAGTCCGGAGAATTCTCCGGAGGCAAAAACCCACCTCCAAACCATCCTTGACCTGATGGGGTCAGCAGCAAAGGACCGCACCTCCCTGGCCCGGCAAGCTCGCGACGTTGCAGACCGCTTGGCGCAACAATATTGGCTGACGGAGGCAAGGGAAATCGTAAATCCAGCCGTGAAGATGCTTGAGATGGACGGAGGCAGTTCGAGAGCGTTGGGCCAAGCCTATGCTACTGCTGGAGAAATCGCTTTGGAAGCCGGCGATCTCGCCACGTCAGAGCATTTTCTTAGGCTCAACCTGAGCATCTATCAAAGCTTGCTCCCTCAATCTCTGGACCTGGCCGAGACTTATCAGCGTCTCGGAATCATTGCCTACTCCCGAAGCGATTTCAACCTCTCCAAGTGGTGGCTCGGAAAGGCAACGCACCTCCAAGATAACCACAACGCCGTTTACAATGACAGCGAGGTCGGTTCTTATGAGCCAGGAGCCACCAACGACCTGCTAGGCCTGATCGCGTTCTACAACGACCAAGATCTAGCCCAGGCCAGTCGCCAATTCCAGGCGGCGGTCACCGCCTACGAGAGCGAGACGCCGCCCAACCTCAGCAATGCGGCCGGCGCTTACGACAATTTGGAGTTGATAGCCTATCGGCAGGGAGATTTGGCGCTGGCGGAGCACTATCTTCGCCAGAGTTATAGGGCCCTCACCCAGGCCGTCCCGAATTCGCCCCTTCTAGCCATCACGTGTCGCAATCTGGCCGACCTCCTTCGACGGCGGGGGAACCCGACGGAGGCTCGAAAGTACTTCGAGGAAGCGCTGTCCATTCAAACCGTGAAGGCGCCGAACTCAATCGATCTTGCCCTCACCGAGATTTGGTTTGCTGACCTGGAGAACGGCGAACATCACTGGGATCAGGCGGTGTCGCTCCTCACCGCCGCATCGCAGATCGTGCAGCTTCAATTAGCCGATCCCGCTTCGCTAGACTCCCAAGAGCTTCTCGAACTTCCTTCGCAGCAATACGTCCCGCCGCTGGCCATTGCCTATGTGGGAGCAGGGCAACCGGAACGCGCCTTTGAAGCCATCAACCAGCGTGGAGAAGCCCTGCGCCGATGGATCGGCGCAAGAGGGGTAGACGCTTTCTCGGCGGCGACGCCAGACCAAAAAGCACAACGAAACATGCTTTTGCAGCAGATGGCCGACGACCGAAGCCGGTTGGAGGCCACGACTGATCCTCAGGAGGTGGAGCAGTTGCGTACGAAGGTGTTCAGCGCCACTGCTGAGATACGACAGATTGAGAACGACATTTTGCGCGCACATCCGGAATCAGTGCGGTTCGCACCCCTTGATACGATCGACGTTCCCCGGGCACAATCGATCCTCCCACCAGGCACCCTTCTGATGCAATACCTGGTCGCAGATGACCAGGTGCTCTTGTTCACCCTCACCAACCAGCCAGGCTCCCTCAAAGTCCACGTCATCCCGATTGGCCGCGACGCGCTGACTCAACTCTGCCGAGGTTTTCGTTTGGCCATTGGCAACCGACTCAGCTACTTCGAACTCGGACGCACCCTCTACGATCTCCTGGTCGCGCCAGCGGGCGAAGAGATTGAGGGTTGCCAACGCATCTTGCTTTGCCCGGATGATGCGCTTGACCTGCTGCCATTTTCGGCACTCGTCAAGAGGGCAAAAGGGGCCAAGGTCCGGCCACTGCCGGAGGTAGTGGCCGACCAGGCCCGCGGCGATCACACTCCGCCGGTGAGCTCGGCGACGGTGGAGGGGGACGTCGTTTACTTAGCCGATGAACGGCCGATCCACACGGTCGTCTCGCTGGGCGTTTACGATCAACTCCAGAAGGCGCCTCCGTCGCAGGCGCCCGTCCCGTTCCTCGGATTCGGCGATCCGGACTACCAGGGCGCTCTGCCCGATCTGAAGGAGTCTCTTTCGGAAGTGCAGGATGCCGCCTCCACCCTTGGGGGGCAAGCGATTGTCGGCACATTGGCCAACAGGGACGCGGTGATCCGCATGGCGGGCCAGGCGCGCATTCTCCATTTGGCTTGTCACAGCAAGATCGACCCCAAAGACCCAGCCGCTTGCGGGCTGATGCTCGCGAACGTTGGAGGCAAGCCTGATGTACTCCAGGCCTTCCAAATCGCCCAGCTCCGGCTCAACAGCGACCTTGTGACGCTCAGCGCATGCGAGACCGGCCTTGGGGGAGTCACATCGAGTGTCGAAGGTGTCGATGGGCTCGTACGCGCCTTCGAGTTGGCGGGGGCAAGAAGCATCCTGGTGAGCCTATGGTCGGTGGCGGATAAGAGCACGTCAGAGCTGATGCGAGCGTTCTATCACCATCTCAAGGATGGAGAATCGAAGGACGAGGCCCTACGGGAGTCCGAGTTAGAAACCCGCAAGACCTATCCCCACCCCTACTACTGGGCCCCATTCGTGTTGAATGGGGACTATCGCTGAGGGCCTCACTTGTCTTCGTCGATCAACCTGGCGATGGCGCCGAGTTGATCGTGAGGGGAATCGGGCGCCGTGGTTGGGTCGGAGTTCCGAGGGGCCGTGTCAGGGTCATCGCCGCCTTCAGCATCCTTAAGTTCTCCCTTCAAATTGTGGACGTCCTGAAGCACAAGGTTGAAGAGCCCGCTAGGTGCGCTTACCCTGTGACCCGTGTTGAAATGCAGGATCTTCTGGAAGTCGGGCGATTTGGAGGCGGTGACGAACGATGCGAGTGCGATCGCGGTGGCTACGAGTTTCAGTAAGGATTTCATCTCAGTTCTCCGTCGGCGTTGTGCCGATGGCATGAAGAGATGGTGAAAGGCGAGCGGTATTGCTACCGCTCGGGAGAATCGGTAAATACGGAAACGTCCTCTGCCCCAGGCCTCCGCAACGACTTCAACCTGGGCGACCCCATTCTCGGCCATCCGGTCCTTATCATTTTTTTTTGAAGACCGGTAATACCGCCTATGGACACCCATCTCCTCTTCCCAAGAAGGCAACAAGCCACCCGAGAAGAAGACATGCCCACCGCACAGAACACCACCTCATCCACTAGCTCAAGCATCTTTGAGAACCTGACCCACACCATCGGCATTCGGTTTGGATTCGGCGGCAAGGCCGCCGGCCGCCGGGCTGAGATCGCCGCCGCTGAGTTTCTGTACGACGAAGGCGTTCGCCACCACTGGGTCCGCGAATATGCCCAGGCCACCCGATGCCTCACTGAGTGCCTCAACCTTTTGGGCAACAAAGCGGGGGCGAAGGTGCTTCACGCTCTCGGCCGCAGTCAGTACGCCCTGGCCGTCGATGGTCGCGAAAAGCAGAGCCTGGCAACCATCCGCCAGGGGATTGAGGAAGCCGTAGTTTGCTTCCGACAGGCCTCCGAGATGTCCAAGGACGGGGCCCCGATGGAGACGGCCGAGGAGGCTTACCGCTTCCTGAGCGACACTGAGCAGGCGTTCCGGATGGTAGAGGTCGAGATCGCACAGGTCGAAAGGCGCATCGCCTCGGCCAGAAGGCTTGCTCCCAAGTCGGACCTCATCGAAGCCATGCAAGCACTGAACGAAGCCAAGTTCAACGCCCGCCATTTCGGCCTCGCCGCCACCCGGGCCGCCCTCCGCAAGGCGACCGACATCACGTCTTTCATCTGAGGTACGGAGAGGACAGGGGCCGGCAATCGCCGGCCCCAATTTCTTGGATCACGGAATGGGGCTTCCCCGATGCGATTTTTTCTCCTATAATAGTAGACATACATGCACTATGTTTTCCACGCCCGCTTGCGCGGCTTTTATGCGCGAAGCGTTCAAAGGCTGGCAAAGGGGGATGGCTTGGCCGTCACCCGGGAGCGGGCGGTGCTGGATTGCGACGCGGTGGCGGCGCGACGGGGGGTGCGGATCGGGATGAGCGTCTCGGAAGCCAAGATGCTACTGCGGGAGGGGACATTTGTGTCGTGGGCGGCCAGCGACCACGTCGCCGACCAAGAGGCGTGGCTGGACGTCGCCGCCCGCTACACCGGGGCCTTGGAGCCCTTCGATCAGCACACCGCCTTTCTGGATCTGACCGGACATCCAGATCCGCTGCTCATTGCCCTACGGGCGGTCGATGCGCTGCGCGCGCTGGGATACGAAGTGCTTTGGGGCATGGCGCAGACCAAGTGGCTGGCGCGGCTGGGTTCCCTGCTGGACGCCAAGCAAGAGCCCCTGCGCGATCCCGCCGCGTTTCTTTGGCCATTGCCGCCGAGGCATCTTCCGATCTCCCCGGAAGCGCAGGAGCGGCTGGTGATGCTCGGCTACACCACCATCGGCGAGGTGGCGACCCTGGGGCTGGAGACCCTTTATGAACAGTTCGGAAAGGAAAGCCTCTGCATCCAACAGTCCGCCTGGGGCGGATGGCACGAGCCGGTGCGCGGGCTATACCCCCAGGCTGCCCTCACCGACCGAGTCTATTTCGAGAATCCCGTCGAAGATCGCCTGGCCCTAGACCGCTCACTTCGAAAGTTGAGCAAACGGCTTGGCCATGCTCTGAAGGAGAGCGATGCGGTCGGGCTGGACATATCGGTCGATCTGGATACCGAGGAAAACGTGCACAGCCTCAAACGCCGGTTCGTCAAGGCGATTGACGGCCCAGAATTGCTCTACTCCGGCCTGAGCCTCATGTTCGAAAAGGTGTGCGAACCGGTGTTGGGTATCCGGGTGACCCTGCCACGGCTGACCCATGCAGTGCGGGTGCAGACGTCGCTTGCTGGCGAGCGCCCTGACCGCCAGACCGGCATCGAAACCGCCTTTCAACAACTGCGCCAAGTCTACGGGGAGGAGGCGATCAAGCGAGCTTCCGAGATTGAGATCAAGCGCCGCGACCTTGTGCTGAAGGCATGGAGAGATGCGACAGGCTGGTACTGAAACCGTCGCCCAGTGGCGCGAGGCAGGGGCTTGGTGGGCAGGAGAACCCTACACGGAACGGCGCCGCGTGCGCGATGCCAAGGGCATCCTGCGTGAAGAATCAACGCTGCTGCCTACCCTGGACTCCGAAACTCACCAGGTCACCGAATACGATGGCGACCAATCGGAGGAGTGGAGCCTGCGCATCGGCAAAACCCGCGATGAGAAAGTAGCCAAGGCTTGCGGACTGCTTGCCCCGTCAGTGGCGTTGACGCCTCAGGTCATCCGTCCGGAAGCGGCCCCCTATGTGCCCCTCCACCTCCTCAGCGGCTACGGATTCGGGCGTGGGCTCATGCTGGCGATGGAGATTCCCGTGCTCGCCGCCCAAGGAGGCCTGCCGGCCGCCCTTCTTGCCGATCCGTTCTCGCTGGTGGGGGCCATGGAGTTCTCACGGTCATGCCGGGCCCACGGGGTCAAGCCGATCATCGGCGCCACCGTCGAGATGCCGGAAGGGGGCGAATTGGTGCTTGCCGCCCGCAACGCGGCTGGCTACCGCAACCTTTCCCACCTGATTACCGCCTGCCACTTGGAGGAGCCAAGGCTCTATCCCCTTTGCTCGTGGGAGCGGCTGGCCCGTTACCGGGAAGGATTGTTGTGCCTTACCGGGGGCGATCGGGGGCCGATCAACCGACTGCTCACTCAGAAACAATTGAGCGAGGCCAAGTCCACCACCCAACGTTTGATCGAGCTTTATGGTCGAGAACATCTCTTCATCGAGATTGAACGAAGCTGTCTGCCCTGGGAAACCTCGGCCAACCGGCTGCTGCTTCAACTGGCCGCCCACTTTGGCCTGACGGCAGTGGCAGGCGGTGAGATCACCCACGCCCGGCGCGAACACTTCCCTGCCCAGGACATCCTGGTGTGCGTAGAGACGCTCTGCATGGCCGAGGAAATCATCGGTCGCAAGCCCGAACGCGATCCGAATCAGCCCCAAACCCGACCGACGCCCAAGCGGGCGCTCAACGCGGAGCGGTTTCTGCGGACCCGGGGGGAAATGGCCGAGCTTTACGCCGACGCCCCCGAACTCCTGGCCAACACCCTGCGAGTGGCCGAGCTTTGCGATGAGAATGTGATGCCCGCTCGCACCCGATTTCCCAAGCTGTATCCAGACTCCGCCGAGGCGCTGACCCAAATTGTGCTGACCGAGGGGACCTGGCGGCATGGTCGAATCGGCCCCCGCCTTAGGCGTCGATTGGATTTGGAACTTGACCGCATCCACCGGCTGGGCTTTGACGACTACTTCCTGATCGCCTGGGACGCGGTGAGGTGGGCCAGGGAGCAGGACATACAGATGAGCGGGCGCGGCTCGGTGGTCGATTGCGCAGTGGCTTACTGCCTGGGGCTTTCGCGCATCGACGCGTTCAAGCACAACCTTCACTTCGACCGATTTCTACCAGAAGACGGCTCTAAACGTCCTGATATCGACATTGACTTCGAGGCACGGCGACGCGACGACGTGCGCAACTACATGCGGCTCAAGTACGGCGACGACAAGGTCGCGACGGTCGCCGCCATCGGCAGCTACCGCACCCGAGGCATCGTCCGCGAGGTGGGCAAGGCGCTCGGGCTCCCCGCGGAGACGGTGGGTTTTCTATGCAAGCGCATCCATGGCGGAGTGCTGCCGAATCAATTGGAGGCGGCACTGGAAAAGCGGCCGGAGCTACGCAACAGCCCCATTCCCAAGGAGCGCTTTCAGTGGGTGTTCAAGTTGGCGGAGCGGCTGATGGATGTCCCACGGGGCATGCGAGCCCATTCTTCGGGGGTGGTGATCAGCGATGCGCCTCTTGCCGATGTGACGCCAGTGATGATCTCGGGGGCCGAAGATGTGAAGATCATTCAATGGGACAAGCGCTCGGCCAAGCACGTTTTCGACAAGTTTGACATCCTCTGCTTACGCGGGCAGGATGTGCTCTCAGGAACCGAAAGCATGATGCGCGTCCATGATCCCGACTTCGATGTGGGCAAGGTCGACGCCGAACACCCTGACAATTTCCGCACGATGCGGGCGGGCCACCTGATCGGCATTCCCCAGTCGGCCAGCCCTGCCATGCGTCAAGCCCATCAACGCCTCCAGACTCAAAATCTGCACGAAGCAAGCCTGGTGCAGGCGGGCATCCGGCCAGGAGTGGGTGGGGCAGTGAAGCTCAACGAGATGATTCAGCGTAAGCTCGGCAAGAAATCCTACTCATTTTTGCACCCAGAACTTGAACGTATCCTCGGGCTGACCTATGGGATCATCGTTTTCCAGGAACAGGTTGACCAGCTCTTGCAGACATTCGCAGGCTATACATCCGGCAAGGCGGAAGAGATGCGCGAGGCGATCCATGAGCGCCGGCAGGAGCGCTATGCCGAGAACATCAACCGGCAGATCTATGCCGACATCATGGCGCGAGGGCACGGCATGGAGATCGCCGAACATGTCTTCGAGTTGGTAGCGGGCTTCAAGGGCTATGGCTTTGCCCAGGGCCATGCGCTCGCGTTTGCCGAGGTCTCGCTGCGCTCGGTCTATTGCCAGCAGAACTTCCCTGCCGAGTACTTCGCCGCCCTCCTGAACGCCCAACCGGCCGGATATTACGGGCCCCACACCATTGCCAATGAGGCGCGCATCCGGGGGGTGTGCATCCTGCCGCCCGACGTCAACCTTAGCGATGCGACGTTCTCGGTGGAAGATATCCAGTCCCGCGAAGACCCCAAACTGGTCTTCCCGCGCGGGGGCATTCGGAACGGGTTGCGTCAGATCAAGGGACTCTCGACCGGGCTGCTTGAGCGGTTGGTGGCCGAACGACGGAACGGCTTCTACTCCTCGATCTTCGACTTGACGGCGCGCGCTCGGCCGGAACGCGACGAACTCGAGAACCTTGTGCTCTGCGGGGCACTGGACCGGATCGGTGAAAGCCGCCGGGCCCTGCTGTGGTCGATTCCCAAGGCCCTTGAGTTCGCCGCCCTCGCCGAAACCGGCTCAAAGGCCGGCCAGGGCCCCCTGCCCCTCACCATTCCCGAGCCGGCAGTGCATTTCGATGGTCATGACTACAACGAGGGTGAGAAGGCGGCCTATGAACGGGTTCTGCTGGGTTTGGATGTGGAGCGACACCTGATGGCGTTTGAACGCGAACGGGTGCGCTCCAAGGGTGGCATCACCGCCGCCGAGGCGGGCAAGATGCCGAATCGCCAAAAGGCATTCGTGGTGGGCAACCCCATTCGCCTCCGCTTCCCCCCGACCACGACCGGAAAACGGGTGATGTTCTTCGACTTGGAGGATGAGACGGGGCTGCTGAACGTAACTTGCTTTGATGAAACCTATCAGCGCTACGGCCATGCAGTGATCTGCAACGCCTATGTCACCCTGTTCGGCGAGGCGCAAGACCGTGATGGCCACACTGCGTTTCTCACGAATCGGATCATGCCCTATAAGCCAACTCTGGCCGGCCACCCGACTGAGGCGATGGTGAGAACGGCTGATTTTTTGGTTGGCTGAGTCACAAAACTGCTATCATGGATCGGTCTTGATCTTTTCTTGACATGTCAACGGGCTGCGTCTTCACGCGCGCCCGCTTTCGCTGCTCCACCATGAGTCAACGATCCGCTCCTTGGAACCCATTGGCAAAGCTGCGTCGTTTGCTGATCGGCGCCCCGATCGCCACCTCCCAGGCCAGCCACGAACGGCTCAGCCCATTTTTTGGACTTCCGGTGTTCTCCTCTGACGCGCTCTCGAGCGTGGCGTACGCCACCGAGGCGATCCTCGGCATCCTCATCCTGAAGTCGACGGCCGGTGACACCAGCCTCCTCAACATTCAAATCTGGATCTCGGCCGCCATCGTGGCATTGATCTTCATCGTCGCGATCTCCTACAACCAAACCATTCACGCCTATCCCAATGGTGGCGGCTCGTACATTGTCGCCAGCGAGAACCTCGGCGAAACCTGCGGCCTGATTGCTGGGGCGGCCCTGCTTGTGGACTATGTGCTCACGGTTTCCGTGTCGGTCGCAGCAGGGGTGGCCGCCATCGTTTCCGCCTACCAGAACCTGAACCACCTTATTGTGCCCATCAGTCTGGCCTGCATTGCGGTGGTTGCTTGGGCCAACTTGCGGGGAGTCAAAGAGTCCGGCGTGGTGTTTGCGATACCCACCTATGGATTTGTTGGCGGACTCATGATTGTGATCGTCCTGGGCGCCATCAAAGTGATGACCAGCCACCCTGTCGCCCAACAGGTTTATGCGATGGACGCCAATAACCATTCCCTCATCGGCACCGAATTGTCGGCGGGGATGTTGTTCATCGTGCTCCGTGCGTTCGCTGCCGGTTGCACCGCCCTCACCGGCATCGAAGCGGTCAGCAACGGCGTTCAAGCCTTCAAGGCGCCGGAGGCGGACAACGCGTCCAAAACCCTCCGCTGGATGGCCTGTCTCCTTGCCATCATGTTCATCGGCGTGAGTCTGCTGGCGTTGCGTCTCCCCGTCCTAACCCTTCACGACGGGCACAACTCGCAATATGAGACCGTCCTCTCCCAGATCGCCAAATGGACCTTCGGAGGCAAGAACAACTTGGGATACCAGTGGACGCAGTGGTTCACCGCTCTTATCCTGATCCTTGCCGCCAACACTGCGTTTGCCGACTTTCCGCGTCTTTCGAGCCTGCTTGCTCGCGATGGGTTCATGCCACGGCAACTTTCGCGGCAAGGAGATCGCCTGGTCTTCCACAACGGCATCGTCGCTCTTGCGATTGCCTCGGGGGCGATCGTGGTTCTCTTTGGCGGCACCCTCGATAACCTGCTGCCGCTCTATGCCGTCGGAGTCTTCACCGCGTTCACCCTTTCCCAGTTCGGCATGGTGGTCCACTGGAACCGGCTGCGGGAAGGGAGTTGGAAGCGGGGCGCCGTGATCAATTCCATCGGCGCGACCCTGACCCTCATTGTGCTGGGCATCATCCTTGTCACCAAATGGCGGGATGGCGCGTGGATCGTTACGATCCTCCTCGCCGTACTTTTCGCCAGCTTCAAGATTGTGAAGTCCACCTACGGAAGCGTTACGCGCCAACTTGCTCTCAGTGACGCGGCCACAGTCAAGACCCTGAAGCGGGAGACGACGGTTCTTCTCATCAACCGGGTTCACAAGGGGGTGCTATTCGCCCTTGACTATGCCCGCGCGACGGGCCTGAACCTTCACGTGGTGCACGTCGCGATCAATCGTAGGGCGCTGCCGGAAGTGCAATCCCTCTGGGAGCAGTACGGCGGCGGCATCCCACTAGAGGTCATCAATGCCCCTTACCGATCGCTCATCAACCCCGTGCTGGCGTACATCGACCGCCTCCTAGCAGAAGACCCCGACCAGTTCATCACCGTGGTCGTGCCTGAAGCGTATTCCAACCGGCTCCTGAACCGGCTGCTTCAAGAAACCGTCGCCGCCCAATTGAAGGCCGCGCTCGGCAAACGCAAGAACGTGGTTGTGACCAACGTGCGCTACATCATCGACTAGCGCGGGTTGATGTAGACGGCGGGAAACCCGGGAATGCTATAGCTCGCTACAGAATGGGATTCCGCAGTTAAATATTCTTGTTCACCCCCTGAATAGGTGACGCGGACGCCGCCATTTGGGTACGTTCTTGCCATGTACCCTGGGGGTGGGCGCTCCGGCCTGGAATTGGGCCCGCCGTTCAGAAGATCGGTTCCGCTGAGGGCTCGTTCATGACCCACCCGGGGGCCAATGCTTCCGCCGCCGAAATCGGCCAGTGGCTGCGCCGCGACGCGACCAAGATCTGCATCTTCGGTCGCGAGCACATTGGCGACGTGGTCAACATCACCGGCGCCATCGGAGTCATTCGCCGAAACTGTCCGAACGCCCAGATCGCGGTGGCGGTCGGCGAGCGGGCAGCCTCCGTACTCAAGAATTCGCCTGATTTCGATCTGCTGATCGAGCGGCCCTGGAATCGCACCCTTGCCAACAAGCTCAAGTATTTGTGGAGATTGAGTCGCGATCACTTTGACGCCGCATTCCTACTGGATGAAGCTCGCTCCCACGTTCGCATCGCAAGATGGGCCGGCATTCCAACCAAGGTCGGAGTCGCCCTGCCCCAAAAGCGGCGACGGCTCACTTTTTCCGTACCCTTCGATGAAGATGGGCACGATTCGCGGGACCAGTCCATTCGCTTGCTGGAAGCTCTGGAGTTCGAGGATGTGGACCCTGCACCGAGACTCTTCCCTTCCGGCGACGACATGCGAAGGGCAGCCGCCATTGTGGACCGCGTGGTGCGGCCGATCGTTCTCATCCATCCGGGCGCCAGTGAGCCCACTCGCCGATGGCCGGGCGAGCATTACGCCTCCGTCATCAACGAGCTCGGGGTTGCCAGCGTGACCACCATCCTCACAGGGAGTCCCGCCGAACGGCCACTCTGCGACAGCATCGCCGGGCTGACCGAGGCCCATCCAACGATCCTCACCGATCTCAGCATCCTCGGATTCGCCGCGCTCGCCGCCCGCGCCGATGCGGTGCTGGTCGGCGATACCGGACCGATGCATGTGGCAGCGGCGGTGGGTACTCCAGTCGTGGCCCTGTATGGACCCACCTACCCACACCGCACCGGGCCCTATGGCGGGCGCCACCAGATCATCCAGGGCCCTTGTTCCTGCGTGGTTCGCGATTGGCAAATTTGCACCCACGCCTGCATGAGAGCCATCGAGCCCGCTCAGGTCGTCCCTGCAGTGCTCTACGCGGTGTCCCCGGCGAACCGGTGAATCAGGGCGTGAACTCGCAGGGCCAGGTGGCCCCGATGCATCGGAAGCCGAGCCTTTCCAAGATCGGGCGACTTGTGGGAAGTGCCTCCACATAGAGGAACTTCGCCCCGAACTGGGCGGCATCGCGCGCCCTCGCCGCAACGAGGGCGCGGTACAAGCCACGTCCACGAAAAGCCGCCACCGTAGCCCCGCCATAAAGGCCGCCGAACACGCTTTCGGGGTGCGTGTAGAGCCGACCAATGCTCGCCGCCTCTCCGTCGGCATATGCGATGTAGGCGAGATGATGGGTCGACCCGGTGGCTATCTCCTCCCGCAACTGGCCGGCGGTGAAGTCGTAGGGCTTGGCCAGCGAAGCCTCCGCAACACTCTTGTAAACCTCGACGTCCTCGAAGCTCGACACCCTGACCGTGCGAAAGGGCGACGGCTCATCCATCCATGCCGGGCGGCGGCCCAGGTCCAAAACAAGGACCGCTTCCATAGGACCCGGGATGAAGCGGTGGCGACGCAGGAGTTCGATGAGGTCGTCAGGTCCGTCGTGGGAGAAAGCTTTCCACTCGGTCGCCGCGCCATGCAGACGGCAGCGGGCAGCCTCGGCGCCAATCACCTCGTCCGCGTTGCCATCAGTCAGTCGTGAATAGGCTATGCAGACCGCACCGTCGCTCCGGATATCGCGGACGATATGCGGCGACGTCTCGCGGATGCAGCCTTCTGAGAGAAACTGACGCTCGATATCCAACTGGGCCAGCAGCGATGAGGCGTCCATCTCAGATAGTTTAGGACGGCCGGTGCGCGGAAGTTGCAGAATAGTTGGGTGAGTCTTTTGTCTCGAACACCCGGAATGGCGCGTGGAAGGCATGGTAGTTCCCTTGTTGGCGCCATGTTGAGCCGATCTCGGAGGCGGCTATTCGCGGTTTTTGGGGCCGTGGGCATTCTCCCGTTTCTCTGCCAGGCAGACTTCCCTGCTGCCCCGCAAGGACCCGCCCAAGGCATGCAGAGCCTGGCCGTCATGCCCCAAAGTAGGCCACCCTCGTACTCCTCTCCCGGATGAAATTTGCCGGGAAAGGAGTCCTTATTTACGGCCTGCTTGGCGCGTACCTCGGATCGGTCAAGGTCTCGAGGAAGGCCACGAGCGCGGCCTGATCGGCAGCGGACAGGTGGACGCCGCCGTTCTCCCGAGCCAGTCCAGGATCAAGGGTTGGACTTGGGACGATGCCATCGCTGTAGTGGGCCACGACTTCGGCAAGGGTCGTGAATCGGCCATCGTGCATGTAAGGTCCGGTGGCCGCAATGTTTCGGAGGGAGGGCGTTTTGAATTTGCCGTCGTCGGCCGGATTACCGTCGATCGCTCCCAGGCCCAGGTCCTTGAAGGTGGTGTCGAGCCCGTTGTTGTGGAAGCGAGCGTCAGTGAAGATCGGTCCGCCGTGGCACCGAATGCAATCGGCCCCGAACAGGCCCTGTGGCGGGTTGTAGGGCGTTCGAAACAAGTCCGCTCCGCGTTGTTCTTGCGCGGTCAGGACTGCCTTGCCCGCCTGGGCAGCGTCGAACTTCGAGTTGCCCGAGAGCTGGGTGATTTCGAACTGTTCCAAAGCAAGGCCAATACGCTCGGGAGTGATGCCGGGGGTGCCGAACGCGTTCTGAAACTGGCTTTGGTAGGTGGGATCGGCGGAAAGCTTGGAAATCACTTCCGTCAGCGTCGAGTCCATCTCGATGGGGTTCTGAATGGGAACGAGAGCCTGGGCCCGCAGGGAGGGCGCACGTCCGTCCCAGAACAGGTGCGGCAGGAAGCCGCTGTTCAGGATCGAGGGCGTGTTGCGAGTGCCGGCAATTCCCTTGATGCCAACGCTGACCGCCTTGCCCACGTCGTTGAACGCGACGTTCGGCCGATGGCAGCTCGCGCAGGACTGGGTGTTATTTCCCGACAGCCGATTTTCAAAGAACAGGCGTTGGCCCAGGGCAACGCCATTGACGGTCAGCGGGTTGTCGGGACGGAGCGGCGGCAGCGGGATGCCGAGAGGGGGCACGAGGTTAAATGGCGGGTTCGAAGGCCCTTTGCCCGGCGGAGGCGGGGGCGGTGCGGGGTCTTGGCGGGGCGCCATCCCCAGCATGAGGACAGCTCCGCCCAGAATCCATGGCAACATCGTCAACTTCTTCAACATGGGTCCACCTCTGTTGAGAACGAGTATCGGGGGCTTCGATGAAAGGAAGATGAAAGTTGCGAGGAAAAGTAAACTTTCGACGGTCAAATCAGGGCTCAACCACGCTTCCTCGCCTTAGTCCGCAGGCGTCCAGCTCCGGACTTTGCTTCGAAACCCCTATCGGGATATCTGGAGCGCCTGCGCCCTCCCCTTGTTTTGCGCCCCAAATGGCGTTGCGCCAAGCCCAGCGCGCGTAGTCATACTGCAAGCACTTCCTTATGAGCAATGAATCGGCAATCATCGAGGTCACCGACCTTGTCAAAACCTACCCCGGCGATGTGAAAGCGGTGCAGGGCGTCACCTTCCAAGTCAAACGGGGCGAGTTTTTCGGCTTCTTGGGGCCGAACGGGGCGGGAAAGACGACCACTATGAACATGCTGGTCAATCTGGTTCGCAAGACCAGCGGCTCCATTCTCATCGACGGTCTCGAACTGGAGAAGAACCTCAATGAGGTCTACAAGCGCATCGGCTTCGCCATGCAGGAGATCGGACTCGATGAAACCGCGACCGCCCGCGAGATGCTCGAACTGCACGGGCACCTTTATCACCTGCCGAAGGATCGCATCAAATCCCAAATCGAGCGTCTGCTCAAATTGGTGGAGCTGGAGAAGGTGGCCGACCGGTTCACCTCGACCTATTCCGGCGGCATGCGCCGACGCTTCGATCTTGCCCTATCCCTCATTCACGAGCCCAAAATCCTCTTCCTCGACGAGCCCACCCAGGGCCTTGACCCCCATGCCCGGCAGCTCATTTGGGGGCATTTGCGGGAGCTGAATGAGCAAGGCATGACGATCTTTTTGACCACCCACTTCATGGAGGAGGCGGAGGCGCTATGCGAGCGCATCGCCATCATGGACCGGGGTCAGATCGTGACCACGGGGACGGTGGCCGAACTTCAAGAGCGCCATGAAGCCCGCACCCTTGAGGAAGTCTTCCTCAAGACCACCGGAAGCAACCTCGGCGAGGAGGAGGTCAACCTCAACGCCCCCGACCCCTACGCCCGGGCGAGGATGTGAAGACCATGGACACTTTCTTCTCCGACTGGTACTACCTATCGATTCGCAACATCAAGCAGATCTGGCGGCCAGCCCTTGCCCTGCTTCCCGCGATCTTCATGCCGGTGTTCTTCTTCCTGGTCAACGCCAGCTCCCTCTCCGCCTTCGCCAAAGTGCCTGGCTTCCCCAATGTTCCGTATCGGGACTTCATCGCCCCCGTGGCGATCTTCACCGCGATCTTCTTCTCGGCCGGCAACGCTGGCATCGAGTTGGTTCAGGACATCACCAATGGCTACTTCAAGAAGCTGATCATCCTGCCGATCAACCGCCTGACCATCGTGCTGAGCAAGCTCACCGAGGTCGCGGTGCAGGCGGTCCTGCAGGGGCTGATCATTTTGGTGCTGCTGCTCGCGGTCGGCGTCCACTTCGCCACCGGGTTCCTGGGGATTCTGGCGATCTTCGGACTGCTGATCATCTTCGCGATGGCGTGGAGCTGCCTGAGCATGATCTCCGCCCTGCGCACCCAGAACGCGCGGCTGGTCCAGTCGATGTTCGTGCTCGTCTTCCCCTTCCTCTACCTCACCACCTCCCAAGCGCCTCTGAACCTCCTGCCCCCCACCTTCCGGCTCATCGCGACCTACAACCCGGTGACCTACATCGTGGAGGGCACGCGCGCCCTCGTTCTCAGTGGCTGGTCCAACCCCGCCATCGGCGAGGGCTTCCTAACTGCCGGCATCATGTTCGTGGTGCTGGTTTCGCTAACGCTGGCCTCGTTTCAGAAGGCCTTAAAGTAGTGGCCGGTCGACGCAAAGGGCTGGAAACCGATTGGACCATTGGAAGGCGCTCGTCCTTCGAGCGGCACTAAGTCGCTCAGGTCCGCTTAACGTTCGTGAAGGTTAAGGATTGCGAATCCAATCCAACGGATCCGCATTCGGCGATAGTCTTTCTATTTACTTCCACAGTCATTCGGTAGATAATTCTCATCTTCGGCTTACTTCAAGTCTTTAAGTGCAAAAGAAAGGAGCGCTGGATAATCCTTAGGTATCTGGGGTCTGTCCCACCCGGCCCTTATTGCCCCATTTGGAGATTTTAGTGACACATATTCGGACGACACTAAGGTGACTTCTTACTTCCAGTACATTTACCAGGCTGACAGGTCTGCCTGGTACGAGATTTGTTTCCCGCTAAGAAGGAGTTTTTACCGCAAGCGTCGAATGGTCGCGGTGGCGAAGGCGGCGATGCCTTCACCGCGACCGATGGCGCCGAGGCGTTCGTTGGTGGTGGCTTTGATGCTGACGCGGCCATTGCCGAGGGAGAGGACACCGGCGATGTGGGATTGCATCTCCGCCACTCGCGGGCTGATCTTGGGGTGCTCGGCGAGGAGGGCCGCGTCGATGTGGACGATCTGCCACCCAGCTTCGGCGAGTAGTTGGCCGGCATGGCGCAGGAACGTGCTCGATGGCTCGTTGTGCCAGCGTGGGTCGGTGTTGGGGAAGAGGCGACCGATGTCGCCCAAAACGGCCGCCCCCAACAACGCGTCCACGATCGCGTGGAGCAGCACATCCGCGTCCGAGTGGCCGTCCAGGGCCGGACCCTCAAAGGCGACCCCGCCCAGCATCATCGTCCGCCCGGGATCGGAGGAGAAGGCGTGGACGTCATAGCCAAGACCCGTGCGCGTTTCCAACCCTCCGATCATGCCACGGGCGCGCTCCATATCGGAAGGGGTGGTGATCTTGAAGGCCAACTCTTCCCCCTCCACAATTTCGAACGGATACCCTGCCGCCTTCAGAAGCTCCATCTCATCGGTGTAATCCTGCTTCGCCGAGTGATGGGCGGCGAGCAGCCGCTCGCGCAACGCACCCTGGGGGGTTTGCATGGCCACCACACGGGCCCGGTCCAGGATCTCATAACCAACGCCACCTGGACGCCTCAAGGTGTCTGGCACCGCGACCCCGGGAGCAGCGGCCCCAGAGCGAGTCACGCCGGCCAACACCCGCCCCACCTGAGCGGCCGATACAAACGGACGGGCGGCGTCGTGAATCAACACCGCGTCGTATTCGGGAGACACGGCCTCGACAGCGAGGCGGCAGCTCTGTTGCCGAGTGGCGCCGCCCAGAATGGCAAACGCCGACTCCGGCGCACCTGACTTGAGAACTTCCAAGTTTGAGGCCGACCCCACCACGCCAACTGCGTCAATACCGGGGTTAGCTCGGAGCATATCGTAGGACCACCTCCAAACCGGTCGATCTCCCAGCAGGGCCTGAGTCTTATCGAAACCAACTCGTTCCCCGCGCCCGGCGGCGAGCACCACCGCGCAAACCCTCATAGGCGGCGGCGCTGGGGGCCGACCGAGCCAATGCGGCGGATCGGTTCCTGATAGCCGGGCTCCTCTTCGGCAATCTCACCGAAGATCATCTTTCCGCGCTCGGTCTGGATAACCTGGGTCACGCGAATCTCGCAGGTCTCCGTAAGGTGAGTGCGTCCATTTTCCACCACAACCATGGTTCCGTCGTCGAGATAGCCCACGCCTTGGCCAATCTGATTCCCTTCTTTGATGATGGTAACGACCAGACTTTCCGCCGGGAGCACGTTGGGCCGTAGGGCGAGGGCGAGATCATTGATGTTCAGCACCTTGACGTTTTGCAGGCTCGCCACGCGATTCAAATTGTGATCGTTGGTCACGAGGTCGGCGCCGATCGCTCGGGCAAGCTTCACCAGCCGAGAGTCCACCGGCTCGGACGGATCGCCGGCAAAATGATCTTTGCTGCCGGCGTCGATCTCAAAATCGGCCTGCATCAGCGTCAGCACTTCCAGGCCGCGCTTGCCCCGCTGACGGCGAAGAGCGTCGGGATGGTCGGCAATGTGCTGCAACTCTTCCAGGACGAACTGGGGCAGATACATCTGCCCCTCCAGGAACCCGGCCTTGGCCACATCGTAAATGCGGGCATCGATGATCACGTTCGTGTCTAGGAGCTTGATGCCGGTGCGCCGCATGGGCCCACGGCCCCGATTGAGGGGAATCATTTCGGTGACCTGCCTCAGCAGATAGACCGAAATCGTGATCGTGGCGATCATGACTCCAACGTAAAGGAAAGGAAGCGAAGGACCCCCGAGTCCGACGTCGCGCAGGAAGGAGAAAATCGAGGCGGAAAAGACCATGCCGAGCACGATGCCGCCCACCACCACCAGTCGGTCAGGACTGTCGAGGTGTTCCCAGCGCCGCACGCCGGTATCGAGCCACTTGAGGAGCTGAAAGCCAAGGATAGCCCCGAGCATCGCTCCCAAAAGGGCGAACGGCATGCGGGTCTGGGCGCTCGTCGCGCCCGCATAAGCGTCGTCGATCCCTGGAGTCTGCCGCTGCGCTCGAACGACGCTCTGCTCAGTCCTCACATCGCGGGGGGTCAGGGTCTTGTTGGGGGCCGGTCCGTCGGGAAGCGCGGTTCCTTCAGGACCCACAACACTCGTTGCCACGGGCCGTGCGACGACAATGCCGGTCGCTACGTGATAAAGATCTTTGGCCAGGTTCGGGGCGCTGAAACTTCCAATCACCGCGCCCACAAGGGCGCAGGCGACGACAAAAAAGATCCTGAACTGATGTCCTAGAACGGTCGATGCCGCGTTGCTCCCACTGATCTTTAAGTGCATCTCTCAAGCCCTCCGAACCGAAAGAACGTCCGCCTTCACGCGATCCAGAAATGTAAACGTAAATGCGCTCTCAACCGATCCGGTCGAGAGTTCAATATGGACGGCGGACATCTGATCGGGCGTCACCGTGCTGTCCACGCCGATCCAGCGGCTGCCGTCCCATGCCTCCGACCAAGCATGGTAGTAGAAGCTACCCTCATAGTAGAGAAGTCCGCTTGCCAGTCGGGCCGGTATCCCCGCCGCCCGTAGAATTGTCGTTGTGAGGATGGCGTAGTCGCGGCAGACGCCCTCATGAGTCCGGTAGACCTCGGTGGCATCGCGCAACACACCAATGCCCGCGTTGGGACTCATGATTGAATGTACGTAACGTCGCACCGCCATGGCAGCATCACGAACGCCACTCTTACCACTCGTCAACTTTTGGGCGAGAGTTTGGAACTGGGAGGCGTCGCTCGGGATATCCAGCCCCGGCTTAACCCATTCCGGCTTCTCCTTTCCGGCCTCGGCAATCGTCAACCCAGGCGATTCTGCAAGTTGGGGCGGATGCACTTCGACAATCCATGAGCCGCCGCTTGGCTTGACCGTCTGGTGATCGTCGCTCGGCAAGGCCGTAAGGTCCTTTCCTGTGAAGCGAATCTTCAGGTAGTCGGCGCTATCCGCATCCTCGATAGGCGAGGTGGTGGGAATGCTGCTGATCGAAGCAAGGTCGATCGGCGTTGTCGGCGGAACATCTTTGGGAATAGCAGCCCCAGGTGCATCGGGAATCATCTCGATTCCCAGCGGACCATCGATTTTGATGATGTCCTGCTTTGCATCAAGGTAGACCGTCATGTTGGCCCGGGGATCTTCGATAAGGACGACGAAGGCGTGCACAAGCTTGCCGTTTACCGTGAGATGGCCAGGGCCCTCCAGGATCGCCACATTCCGTACGAAGCTTATGGTGGTAGGGTCGAGGACATAGAACGCTTCCTGCTTCACTTTCATGCCCGACGCCATGAGATCGGGGAGTGGGTCGTCGACCACGGGGGCGCCCTTCGGGATGTCCAGTTCGCGGTGCTCTTTCTGGCCCCCGTTATCGGAATCGAGGATCGCCTTCCCACCGATGAACTGAGCAACCACCTTTTGGGACCGTCCGCCACTTTCGGTATCGAAGGTCATTCGGACGGGCATGCCAGTGGCCGGATCGGACCATGTGGAGGAATTCATGATCATCTCCACGGGAGTTCCCTCCAGGGCCAGCATCATCTTGGTGTCGGAATCGTTGCGCTTGACCGCCTTCGAGTTCAGAAAATCATCTTCGGTTCGGTAGACGGAGGTACCGATCCGTTGCCCTTGGAGAAACAGGCCCAGGCTCTGTTGGTCGGCCATCGCCCCGCTGGCCAGGGCCAACGCAATGGGCAAGCTGCAGTGCCTAAAAAGTCTCATCGGAAATTCACGCAGAGGACGCATGCAAAGCTGGCCCCTCTCCCTATACTGACGCCAACGGAAGGGCGGGCGGTTCTCCCCGTTTAGTCGTTCCGCAATAAGCATGGCCCCCCTGATCCAAAAGGCCCAACTTATCTCGGGTACCCTCCTTGGCGACTTGCCTTGGCTCTGGGCCGAGCCAGGCGGTGGTCCTCAGACGTTGGGGCCACGTGCGAGCATCTGCTTCATTTACTCATGGCAACAAAGCTGGTCATCGTTGAATCGCCCGCCAAGGCAAAGACCATTGGCGGCTATCTGGGCTCGGATTTTGACGTGCAGGCAAGCGTGGGCCACATCCGTGATTTGCTACCCAACTCCAAGGGCCTGCCCGATGAACTGAAGAAGAAATGGTGGGCCGACTATTCGGTAGACGTCGATAACGGATTCGAACCCATCTACGAGGTGCCCAAAGAAAAGGCCCAACAGGTAAGCAAATTGCGCCAAGCGCTGAAGGGGAAGGACACCCTGGTGCTCGCAACTGACGAAGACCGCGAGGGGGAAAGCATTTCGTGGCACCTGCTTGAGGTGCTCAAGCCTGGCAAATCGGTCAAAGTTCAGCGCATTGCATTCCACGAAATCACCCGTGAGGCCATTCAAGCAGCGCTTCGGCAACCCCGCCAAGTGGACATCAAGCTTGTGGAGGCCCAGGAGGCCAGGCGTATTCTGGACCGGCTTTACGGCTACACGCTCTCACCCGTTCTCTGGTCACGAGTCACCAAGAACTTGAGCGCGGGCCGTGTGCAAAGCCCGGCGGTCAAATTGGTGGTCGAGCGCGAAGAGGCGCGTCGGCGATTCCGGATGGCCGGTTACTGGGACCTCAAGGTCGAACTGGAATCCGAGGGCCAGGTGTTTACCGCGACGCTGCGGAGCGTAGCCGGACGGCGAGTCGCTACCGGCAAAGATTTTGATGATGAGACGGGTGAACTCATCCAGGGCAAGACCGCGCCGCCCCTGTTGCTGGATGAGGCGGCCGCTCGCGCCCTGGCGGCCGGCTGCGCGACCGCCGAGCCTTGGACGGTTGACCGATTGGAGACCAAAGAGGCTTTTGAGCGGCCGGCGCCCCCGTTCATGACCACGACCCTGCAGCAAGAGGCCAACCGGAAGTTCGGCTTTGCCGCCGACCGCACCATGCGCATTGCCCAGCAGCTTTACGAGGGCGTGGATATCGGCAAAGAGCAGGTTGGACTCATTACCTATATGCGCACCGACAGCCTCAGCCTATCCAGCGAGGCGGTCGGCAAGATCCGTGGGCTTATCAAAGAGGAATATCCCGACTGCCTCCCGGACAAACCCGAGACGTATGCATCAAAAGTGCGCAATGCCCAGGAAGCCCACGAGGCCATCCGTCCCACCGATGCTCACCGCCGGCCGGCCGGAGTCGCCCGCCATTTGACCGCCGATCAGCTCAAGGTGTATGACCTGATTTGGAAGCGTGCGGTGGCTTGCCAAATGAAGCCAGCCCGCGTTCTCAAGACCGAGGTTTCCGTGGCGGTTACCCCGGCTGGGCAGAAGCTGCTCTTTGATGCCGCAGGTAAGCAAATCCTTTTCGACGGGTTTAGACGCCTATACTTGGAGGAATCCGACGATCCTGACGCGGACCGCGAGGGCATGGAACGGAGACTGCCGCGTTTGAAAGAAGGCCAAGAGGTAAAGCGGGTGGGAGTAGAGCCGGCCAAGCACGAGACGAAGCCTCCAGCCAGGTTTACCGACGCGAGCCTGATCAAACGCCTTGAAGAGCGAGGCATCGGGCGACCAAGCACCTACGCATCCATCATCAGTACCATCGAGGACCGGGGCTATATTCGCAAAGAGGGCAAGTACCTCATCCCAACTTTCAAGGCTTACCTCACGATGGAGGTTCTGGAGAGCAACTTCGCCGAGTTCATGGAGCTGAACTTCACTGCTCGAATGGACGATGCCCTGGACGACATCGCCGATGGAAAAGCAGACTCCAAGGCCTATCTCACCGAGTTCTTTCTGGGCAACGAACACCACGTCGGGCTCAAACCCACGGTAGACATGCGGAAGAAGGAGATTCCCTACCCCGCGTTTCTTGTGGGCGTCCATCCGGAGACGGGACAACCTATCGTGGTGCGCAACGGACGCGATGGCGGAGCCTTCATCCAGATGGGCGAGGGCGAAGCCAAGAAGTACGCCAACCTTCCCGACGACCTGGCCCCCGCCGACCTCTCGGTGGAGAAGGCGCTGGAGCTGTTCGACAAGCGGACCGCGCCCGCTGAATCCATCGGATTCGACCCGGTAACGGGTCGGCGGCTGCTGTTGAAGAACCGCCAGGGCTATTACCTGGAGGTTGAGCGGACGGTGGAGGAGATTGAGCGCAAGGACAAGCCTCGCTGGATTTCTCTGCCTCCCGACGTCGATCCGCATAGCTTTTCGCAAGAAGACTTGGACTTTCTGTGTTCGATGCCTCGTGTCATCGGGAAGCACCCGGAGACGGGGGCGCCGATCTCGGCGAAGATCGGCAAGTACGGGGCGTACGTCGAGGCAGGCGAGGAGCGCCGCACCCTCGCCAACTGGCGCGACATTCAGACGATGGACATTCCTGCCGCCCTGGAGGCGCTGAGCCAGCCCCGTGGCCGGGTGGCCCGGCCGCCGGTGGCGCCCCTGGCGGAGTTCGGAACCCTCGATGGTTGCGCGGGCCCGGTGAAGGTGTTACAGGGCCGTTTCGGTCCCTACGTGACCGATGGCGACGTAAACGCCACCCTCCCCCGCGGTTCGGACCCCGCGACCATCACCGCCGAGCAGGCGGCGGAGTATCTCCGCAAGAAGCGAGAAGCCGGTCCCAGCACCCGCCCGAAGCGCTTCGTCCGTAAGGGCGCGGCCAAGAAAGCCACCCCCGCGAAACCGAAGGCGAAAGCGAAGCGGAAGAAGTAGGGGTTTGGCTTGACCGGCAAACACTGCACCGCCCATTGCAGGGGCGGCGACCTCGCGGTAGGGATGGCGTCCACGCCGTCCCAGAATGTTTGGAGTCGCCTGGCTGGATTCAGGCGCCGTGTTTCGAGCGAGCAACCCCAGGAGCTTTAGGACGGCTTGCCTACCATGGGTGTAGCCAGCTACGGCACTCCCGGTTTTGCCTCTACTCGTGTCGCAGGGCAACAATCGGGTCGAGGGCGGCGGCGCTGAGCGCCGGGTACAGGCCGAAGACGACGCCGATGAAGGCGGAAAACAAGGCGGAGCCGATGGCGGCGGTGACCGGGAACGGGGCACTGAGGCCGTTCGCGTCCGGGAAGTTATTGTGCGCGGTGATGAGGGTGATCATCAGCCCGAACGACCAAGCGAGAAACATCCCGATCAGCCCGCCGACCAGTCCCAGGGTTGCGGCCTCGATAAGGAATTGCCGCAGGATCGCGTCGCGGGGCGCGCCGATTGCCTTGCGCAGGCCGATCTCGCGGGTCCGCTCGGTAACGGAGACTAGCATGATGTTCATGATCCCAATTCCGCCCACGAGAAGCGACAGAGCGGCGATCGCGGCCAGGAGTACCCCGGCGACCTGGATCACTCCGTTGAACACGTTCATGAGGGACTCGCGTGAGTCCACGCGATAGATCGGGCGGTTGCCGCTCCGCAGCATCAGGGCCTGCCAAACGTTATCGAGCGCCTTCGTCATGTCCGTGCCCGGCTTGGGGCGCAGCATGATGATGTCGAGTTTGGTTCCACCGACCCATTTTGCCTGGGCGGTGGTGAGGGGGACCATGACCAAACGGGCGTTGCTGTCTCCCATGAAGTCAGCCTTCTTGAAGACACCCACTACCTTTAGGGCGATCCCGTTCATCAGAATCATCTTTCCCAAAGGGTGGCCGTCGATGAAAAGCTGGCTCTTGATGTCCTGGCCAATCTCGCAGACGTTAGCCCGCTGAATGACGTCGTCTTTGCTGATGCCTCGGCCCTCTTCAAGGTCGAAGTGGTTCAGGTCCTGAAATTTTTCATCGGCCGCATAGACCTGAGGGTTATCGTAGCTGCGCGCGTCGTAGCGTATGGTCTGGGCGTTGACACCGACCATGCCGGTTCCTTCTTCCAGGACCGAGACCCGCTTCATAAGATAGTCAAGATCGCCGGTCGTGATCTTGTCGATGCCGCCGGTGGTCTGGTCATTCCCGCGCCGGCCGGGATCGAACATCACGAACATCGTGTCGGACCCGAGCTTCTTAAACTGAGTATTGATGAACGCCTGAAAGCCGCCCGTGATCATGACGATGAGGGTGACGCTCATCACTCCGATGATCACGCCCAGCATGGTCAAAGTCGAACGCAGTTTGTGCTGGTTCAACATTTCGAGCGCGATTCGAAATGACTGCAGGTAATCCATGACTGCCTAGTTCGAAGGACCGCTGATGAAGCCCTGTCGGCTGGGACCGTTGAATGCGGGCCGGTGCACCTTGTCTCCGAGGGCGAGCCCGGAGAGGATTTCGGTGACGCTGCCGTTTTCCAGGCCGATCGTGATCTCCTTGCGTTGGGGTTTTTCGTCCGGTTTCAGCGGGACCACGCTCGGCAATTCAACGTAGCGCTTGTCGCCATCTTTGATAATGTACTCAGCCGGCAGGGTCAGAACTCCCTTGCGCTGGGCCACCGTCATGTTGACTTTGGCGGTCATCCCGGTCCGAATCCGGGGATCAGCATTGAGCACCGTCACCTGCACTTCGTACTTCACGACCGCGTCTTGGCCCCCGCCATCGGCGGCCAGACTGGTTGGCGCAATCTTTTTCACCTTGCCTTGAAGCTTCAGGTTCGGCAGGGCGTCAATCGTGATCGTTGCCGGCATCCCGACCGCCATCAGGGCGGTGTCGATTTCGTTCACATCCATCGTCACCACCAGTGAGCTTCGATCCTCCAGATAGATGATCGCCGTGCCCGCACTGAAGCTGCTGAGACTGGCCACCAGTTCTCCCTCTTGCATGAGCTTCTTGGAAACGATGCCGGTAATGGGGGCCCTGATTTCGGTTTCCCCCAGTTGACGCTCGCTGTCGGCAAGGGATGAGGAAAGCTGATCGACGGTTGCCTGAGCCTGATCTCGATCCTTCTCCATGATCGGAACGTCGGCGAGAGCGGCCCTTGCCTGCTGGACTTGCTGCAATTGGGAGAGATAGTCTTCTCGCTTCACGTGATCCTGAATCGCGTTCGTGCGCGCCTGATCCAGCGCCGCCTGATCCTGTCTGATCTGTTCGTTCGCCTTGGCAAGCTCGGCTTCCAATTCGGCGTCCAAGCCCTGAAGCGACTCGTTGGCGCTTGCGAGCTGAGCCTTGGCCACCTCGACGTTCTGTTTCGCGGTCTCAACGTCGTGCTGGCTGGCAAACTGCTTGGCGAGGAGGGCCTGCTGACGCGCGTATTCGCTTTGCGCCGCGTCGAAGTTCGCCTGAGCCTGCTGCTGAGTGGAGAGGGCCGATGCGCGTTGGATAGGGTGGGCGCTATGGACCAGCCGGTCCCGCTCTTTAATCGCCTGATTGAGTGCGGTCTCGGCCTGAACGATGGCCTCGCGGGTCAGGGCAGGCTGGGCGTCCGACTCCGCTTGCATCTGCTGCAACCGCTCCTGCGCCTGTTGATACTCCGAGAGCGCCGTTTGGCGGCGCTGCTGGATTTGGATCGCGTTCTTTTCGACCGCGCTTTGGGCGCCGGCGAGTTGGGCGCGGCCCTGCTCTACCAAGAGCCTCGTCTCGCGCGGGTCGATGACGGCGATGAGCTGACCTTGGGTCACATGATCTCCCTCGTCCACATAGAGGTGGGCGAGCCGGCCCGAAACCTGGCTCTTGACCTGGACGATCTTGGCCGCCTCTATGGTCCCAGTGTCCACCACGTCCACCTCCACATCGCCTTTGGTGACGGTGGCCACATCGTCGGTCTTGACGTCGGCCTTCTTGAGCCCAGTGGCCATATAGCTGCCCACGCCGCAAATGAGAAGAAAGAGAATCCCGAAAATCCAAGCAAGCCGCTTCATAAAAATGCCGTCAACAGGTAACCCGAGGGACCCGCCGAGAGGTTATCGGAGGGGCTGCTCATTTGGTTCCAAGTAAGGGACGTTTGACCCAGTCGAGTGGAAGTCAAGCGGGCCGGAAACCTAACCGATCCGCTTGACTTCCGCGATCACGTCCGCTTCCGCAGGGATGCAAAGCAGCTCGAGGGGGCGCGAGTAGGGCATGGGCACGTTGAGGCCGCCAACCCGACCGACGGGAGCATCGAGGGCATCAAAGCACTCGCGCCCGATGCGGGCCGCGATTTCGGCCCCAAAGCCCCCACTCTTCCAATCCTCGTACACCACGACCGCGCGGTGGGTCTTCCTCACCGACGCGTAAATGGATTCGATGTCAAGGGGCAGCAGCGAGCGAACATCGATCACTTCCGCATCGATGCCTTCTTGAGCCAAGTGCTCGGCAGCGGCCAGCGAAACATGCACCATGCGGCTGTAGGCGATAAGCGAGATGTCCTTGCCTTCACGGGCGACTCGCGCCTTGCCGAACGGAACCGTGAAGTCTGGATCATCGTCCACCGGGCCCTTGATGCCGTAGAGGCCGGGGTTCTCGGTGAAGATGACCGGATTGTCATCCCGGATGGCGGTGCGGAGCATTCCTACCGCGCAGGCGGGAGTGGCGGGAGCGACCACCTTGAGACCGGGCACATGGGCGTACCAGCCTTCGAGCGACTGGCTGTGCTGGGCGGAAAGCTGATTGGCAGCACCGCCCGGCCCTCGGATCACGAGGGGAACCTTGGCTTGGCCGTTGGTCATGTAGTGCACCTTGGCGGTGTGATTGATGATCTGGTCCAGCGCCAAGATGGAGAAGGACATGGTCATCATTTCCACGACCGGCCTGAGGCCGACCATGGCGGCGCCGGTCGCCATGCCAACGATGCCGGGTTCGGTGATCGGCGTATCCAGCACCCGTTGGTTGCCGTACTTCTGGAACATGCCCGCAGTGACGCGGAAGGTGCCCTGATAGCGACCGACATCCTCACCCATGACGAAGACATTGTCGTCCCGCTCCATTTCGGCAATGAGGCACTGCCGAATCGCGTCGCGGTAGGTCATCTCAACGGTGGGCATTAGTGGCCTTCCTCCGGCCTCATGTCGCTGTAGACGCGATCGTAGACCTCGCTGGGATCGGGAGCCGGCGATTTATCCGCCTCTTCATAGATGCGCTCGGCGGCTTCTTCGGTCTCGGCCTGAATCGCTTCGATGGTCTCGTCGCTCAGCAAATTGTTCTTGCGGATGAGATCCTCAAGCAGCTTGATCGGATCGCGAGCCCGGGCCTTTTCGACCTCTTCCTGAGTTCGGTAGAGCGACTGATCGTTATCGGCCGCGCCGTGACCCATGAAGCGATAGGTCATCGCCTCAACCAGATAGGGCTTCTGTTCTTTGCGGACGTAGTCGATGATTCGCTCGGCGTCTCGCTTGACCGTAAGCACGTCCATCGAGTCGAGCCGCTCGCTCTTGATCCCGAAGGGGACGCCGCGCTTCCAAAGTTCGGTATCGGCGGCGTGATACTCAATGCGTGTGCCCATCGCAAACTCGTTGTTCTCGATGATGTAGATAATGGGAAGGTCCCAGAGTCCGGCCATGTTGAGGCACTCGAAGAAAACGCCGGCATTGGCAGCGCCGTCTCCCAGATAGCAAATCGTGACTCGATCTTCGCCTCGGTACTTGGCGGCAAACGCGAGGCCAAGCCCAAGCGGCGTATGCCCGCCAACGATACCCCAGCCGCCATAGAAGCCCTTCTCAACGTCGTAGATGTGCATGGAGCCACCCTTGCCGCGGCTGAGGCCGCCAGAACGGCCCATGATCTCGCACATGACTGCCAGGGGATCGCTGCCGAGGGTGAGCGCCTGGCCATGGTCGCGGTAGGACGTGATCACGTAGTCATAGCCCTTGCGGATGCTGTTTAGCCAGCCCACCGCGAGGGGTTCCTCTCCGATGCAGACATGCAGATAGCCACCGGCCTTTCCTTGCCGATAAGCGAGATTGCACTTCTCTTCGAAGCGACGTATGAAAAGCATCTCGCGGTAGTACTGCTCGATTTCGGCAGGTGACGCAAGAAGATCCTTCTGGGCTGGTTTTGCCACGATTGCTCCTAAAAACGGAAGTTGGGTTACGCGTTCGGGGCTCCAGGCCGCGCCTATGAAGTCGGAGACCAAACCGCAAGCATTCTACCTGACGCCGATTTCCACTCCCACGCTTGAATTCGGCGCACTCACTTTGAATTGTCGGTCCGCGCCCCCGCCAAGCTTTCACCGCCTTGGAAGATTGCCGGTATTCTTCATCTTCCGGCAGGAAGAGGCCGCCAAATCAACCCTTCCAAACGCTGCCGCAACGGTAACTATGCATTTCCGAACTGCTTTCTCGATCCTCGCCGCCTGCTTCATTGCCTCTGCCGCCTTGGGCCAAGTTTCGAAGGTCGGCAATCGGTACCTATTTCGAGTGAAGTACACGAAGGGCGAGGTTCTGAACTACAAGATGATCGCCAGTGACCCAGGAATGAACGCGGACGTGACGATGCCGATCAAGGTGCGCGTCTCATCGGTATCGCACGGAGTCGCCGACGTATTCTACAGCACGAGCGTCGCCGTCAACGGGCATGTTGGTCCATCGCAAGAGCAAGAAGTGCTGGTGGACAGCCGTGGGCAGGCCCTCGATGGCAGCACGACGACCCTCATCACGTTTCCAGCAAAGCCAATTCGAATCGGCGATTCATGGAGCGCCGCACTTCCCGGCAGCCAGATGCTCGACGGCGTCAGGGGAAAATTTACCTTCGCGGGCTTGAGGTTGGTTGGCGGAGTCAACGAGGCGATTGTGAACATTAAGCTCAATTTCACCGGCGCCATGCACGGCAGTGGAGAGGGTCGGGCCCAGATTGACGCCGCCGATGGTCAGGTTCGCTTGATGGTCTTCAATGTCCTCATGACGGCGAAAATTCCTGCCATGCAGGGCCAGCCGTCTCGGACGTCATCCATAAGGGCCACCACCACGATGAAGAGGGTTTAGCTTCGGCGGATGCCTATGGATGAAACCTGCATGTCCATTGAGGAAGCGGTGACCGGCGATCCGGCTCTCTTTGAGTTGCTGCTCAAGCATCCTCGGGTAGTGGACGCTGGTTTGGACGCCAGCGCCGGAAGCGGCTTGCTTTTTCGAGAGGGCAATTGGCGGCGCCAGGTGCTGGTCGGCGCGCCCCAAGCGCCCTTGGCCGGCCTGATCGAGATGGTGGACAACAACCCGCTCGTTTGCGCCGACGTGTACGCGGTGCCCGATGCGCTTTCGACCCTCTCGCTCATTGCCATCGGTCCCTTGATTGACGCAGGACTGCTGCTTGAACCACCCGTGCTTTTGGTTTCAGCGGGAGATCACTCATCTGTGGAGGCCTTCCTGGCAAGAGCCGGCTGGCCGGACGGGGCGACGATTGCCGAAGGGGAGGCCGCGCTGGGATCGGTGGCCGCCGTCAATGCCGTTGCCCGAATCTCAACGCCGGATAACCCATCGGAGTTGGACGACCTTTATGCGGAGCGATTCGGTCGGTCTTTCTTCGTCCGAAACGCCGACAAGGGTCCCTGGGACACTGAGCTTGCGACCGCCAAACCATACGGCCTGTATCGGCTTCGCATCGCTCCCGATGATGGCGAAAGTCTGCTCACGATCCAAACGATGGCCGATCTTGATGGCAAGTGCGGCGCCGCCCAGGTGCTGCATGCCATGAATGTGATGGCAGGCTTTGAGGAGTCTCTAGGTCTTTAACCCAGCGGGCTCAGACAGTTATAATCCGAAGCATGAGAAGCAGCCACTGGTTTGTTACCGCTCTTGCTTTCGCCGCGTTGGCGGTCCCTGCCCACGCCGGCCCGAAGGCGCCGACCAGCATTCCTTGCGCAGTGTGCGGAATGGAAGTCAACGTGAAGGACTCGGTCAAGAGCGGCCTGTTCGATGACTACAAGGGCCATCGTTATCTGTTCTGCTCGGCCGATGATGAGGCCACGTTCAAGAAACACCCGGCAAAGTACGCCAAAACCGCCAAATTCATCGCGATCCCGAAGCACAAGAAAGCCTAGGCCGTATATCCCGAATGGGGCGCAAAACGGCGCACTCGCCTTTCAGACTGCCTTCCTCACCCATCCGGGCCTCGACAGGAGGCAATTTGGTTTATAACCCTTCGGCCCGTGCGGGCCGAAGGGTTATAAACGCTGCTTCATAGCAGAGGCGTGGGTCAGAGCTTACCGCTCGCGGATGGGGAGACCCATGAGCTTGAGGAACGTGCGAGCTTCGTCGTCGTTCTTGGCGCTGGTACAGATCACGATGTCCATACCGCGAATGCGGTCGAACGTATCGTAGGGAATTTCGGGGAAGACGAGCTGCTCTTTCAGTCCGAGGGCGTAGTTGCCGCGTCCATCGAACGACTTCGGCGAGAGGCCTTGAAAGTCTCGAATACGGGGCAGGACTACGGTGGCGAGCTTATCAAAGAAGTGATAGGCGCGGTCTCCGCGCAGGGTCACCTTGCAGCCGATCTTCATGCCTTCGCGGATTTTGAAGTTGGAGATGGCCGTCTTGGCGACGGTGATGATGGGCTTCTGACCGGAAATGAGTTGCAGGTCTCGCACGGAGTTATCAAGATTCTTGGGATCTTTGTCACCGTTGCCGGTGCCCATGTTGATCACAATCTTATCCAAGCGCGGCACTTGCATCGCGGACTTGTAGCCGTACTGCTCCCTGAGTTTGGGGACGACGGTCTCTCGATAAACTTTCTTAAGCCGGGGGGCGGGAAGTACCGCCTTCCCCATCTCAAGCTCCTGCTTGGTTGTCTCTTTTTCCTTCTCTTTCCTTGCCATGGTATTTCCTTTTGGCTGATTGCTGACCAGCCGCTCGCGTCCGGCATGCCGGACGTCTTAGATCGTTGTAGGCCTTACGCGGTGGCCTTGCCCAACTCCGGCAGGGTGGTGTCGCTCTTCTTGGCGTAGCGAACCAACTTACCGTCTTCGACGCGACGACCGACCCGGGTTGGGGCATTGGTCTTCGGATCGAGCACCATCAGATTGCTGATGTGGATGGGCATGGGGCGCACGACACGAGCCGAGCGCTCGCCTTGCTGCTTGGCTTTCTGGTGCTTGATCGCTCGGTTGAGGGGCAGTGGCTGACCTGGATTCTCGGCGTTCTCCTTCAGCACGATGGCTCGCTGCTTCTTGGTGAACATCTGGGCGACAAACCCTTCTTGCCCTTTGTCCTTGCCGGCGATGATGATCACCTTGTCGCCAACCCGAATCTTCGGTTTGACGTGGGTGGCCCTGCGCTTGATTTCTTCCTGTGTCATTACAAAACCTCCGGCGCCAGCGAAACGATCTTTGTGAAGTTTCGATCGCGCAGTTCACGAGCGACCGGGCCGAAAATGCGGGTCCCGCGAGGCTCAAGATTCTGGGGGTTGATGATGACGCAGGCGTTCTCGTCGAACCGCAGCGTCGATCCATCCAGCCGCCGCACGGACCGGGTTGTGCGGACCACGACCGCCTTGACGACGTCGCCCTTCTTGATCGGCATATTGGGGGTGGCTACTTTTACCGAGGCGACGATCACATCGCCGACCCCACCGTAGCGGGGTTGGGAACCCTTGAGTACGCGAATACACATGACTTCGCGCGCCCCTGAGTTGTCCGCTACCTTCAGCCGTGAAAATTGCTGGATCATTTATCTTTCCTTCCTCTGCTGCTTCGACCTCCACCTTTAAAGGGCAGCGGCCGTTGCATAAATCGTTACTTGACCTTCTCCAAGATCCGGGTGACTCGCCATCTCTTTTCCTTGCTGATGGGTCGAGTTTCCATGATCTCCACGCGGTCACCGACATCGCACTGATGATCGTCGTGCGCCTTGAACCTCTTGGTCCGGCGGACGACTTTGCCATAGAGGGGGTGCTGCACACGCCGCTCAATGCTCACGACTACGGTCTTGGCCATCTTTGCGGAGACCACGAGTCCCTGGCGTACTTTGCGGCTGCCCCGCGTCTCTTCGGCGGCTTCGACTTTGGCTTCTTCGCTCACGTTATGCGTTTCCTCGCTTCTTTTCATTGATCACAGTTAGGATGCGGGCGATGTTATGGCGCCGCTCGGTCAGGCTGCGAGTATCGGTGACCTGACGGAAAACGAGGTCGCGCCGCATTTTGTAGAGGGCGGCTCGCTCCTGCATCGCCAAGTCGGCCAATTCCTCGACGGTCTTGGCCCGCAAATCGGGAGTCTTGATAGCTTTCATAGTGATTCGGCCTCAGTCTCGGCCACTGGGGCCTCTTTGGCGGGCCGATAGACATCGCCCGCTCGCTTATTGGGATCTGCGTGAGTTCCATCGGAGAACACAATGTTGGAGCCCGCGTAGTCGAAGTCCGCCCTTGACACGAAGCGGCATCGGATCGGCATCTTGTGGGATGCGAGACGCATAGCTTCTCTTGCCACGTCCTCGGCCACACCGTTCATCTCGAACATCACACGGCCCGGCTTGACAACGGCGACCCACCCTTCGATCGCCGCCTTGCCCTTACCCATACGGGTCTCCAGGGGCTTCTTGGTGTACGAGTGGTCAGGGAAAAGTCGGATCCAAACTTGGCCACCACGCTTGATGTGGCGCGTCATGGCGATACGGGCAGATTCGATCTGCCGGCTGCTGATCCATGCGCACTCCATCGCCTGCAAGCCAAAGTCTCCAAAGGCGATTTCGGCGCCCTGGGTCGCCTTGCCCTTCATGCGGCCGCGAAACATTTTTCGGTGGTCGTTCTTGACTCTCTTAGGCATGAGCATCGGGACTCACCTCCTCTCTTGGGCCGCGGTCTGAGCGTCGGCCTCGGGGCGCTGCCGGACCTTCCAGCAGAGCGGCATTGCGTCGCTCGGGAAGGACCTCGCCCTTATAAATCCACACCTTGCACCCCACCGATCCGTAGATGGTGTGGGCGAAGGCGAACCCGTAGTCGATGTCGGCGCGCAACGTGTGCAGGGGCACCTTGCCGAGCTTGTCGGACTCGCGGCGCGCGATTTCTGCGCCGTTCAAGCGTCCACTGACCTGAATCTTGATGCCTCGACCGTTCATGCGGACGACCCGGGTCATCGCCTGTCGCATGGCCCGGCGGTGACTGACGCGCTTCTCAAGCTGAGCGCAAACGTTTTCGGCGACGAGCTGGGCATCTAGTTCCGGCTGGCGAACCTCGGTCACGTTCACCTGAACGGCACTGGTTGGGTCAACCTTGCGGACCTGGCGGTTGAGCCGATCCGTAAGGTCGTCAATGCCCCGTCCGCCCTTGCCGATGATGGCGCCAGGCCGGGCGGTGAAGATATTGACCTTGACCCGATTGGCGGCCCGCTCGATTTCCACTCGGCTGACGTTGCCCAACCCGACCCGGTTCTTGATGAACGCCCGGATATTGTGGTCGGAGAGCAGCGCGGCACCGTAGCCCTTCTTGGTATAGAACCAATGGCTGTCGAATCCACGGATGACGCCGACGCGAAATCCAACAGGATGTATTTTCTGACCCAACTTAAGCTTCTCCTTCGGAGGTCTGCGTCACCTCGGAGTCGATTGCCTCGACTTCGGCGGGCGTTTCCACCGGAGCAACCTCCGGCGTCACCTCGGTTGCCTTGGCGGCCGGTGCGCTTCCCTTCTTTTTGCCGCCCTTCGGGGCAAGCGTGGGCCGGGGCTTGGCTTTAGTGCCGTGCGGCCGGACCTTAGTGGCTGGTTCGTAATCCTCAACGATGACGGTGATGTGGCTGGTTTTCTTAGTAATTCGTGCGCCACGGCCCATCGCCTTCTGGGTCACCCGCTTCAATCGGGGGCCTTCGTCCACCATGATCGTGCGGATGCGAAGGTTCTCGGTCGAAATGTGGGCATTCTCTTCGGCGTTCGCCATCGCCGAAATGAGCGCCTTCCGCAATTCGCGCGCTCCCTTGCTCGGATGAAATCCAAGCACATGGGCGGCCTCGGCGGCAGGCTTGCCTTTCACCTTATCGGCGACGATGCGCACCTTTCGCGGCTGCACCCGTATGTATTTAGCAGTTGCTCGTACTTCCATTGTTCTGCCCTTTCTCTGCGCCGAAGCCGTTTATTATACCGCCGCGACCCTAGACCACTTCTTAACGAAGCTTAGCCCCCCTTTCGGCAAGCTGCCCCGCATGGCCCTTGAATGTCCTTGTCGGTGCAAACTCACCCAGTTTGTGCCCGATCATGTTCTCCGTGACAAAAACGGGAATATGAAGTTTCCCGTTGTGCACGCCAAACGTGTGACCCACCATATCGGGGGTGATCGTGGAGCGACGACTCCACGTCTTGATGAGCCTCTTCTCGCCTTTGGCATTAAGGGCGTCCACCTTCTTGGTAAGGTGAGCGTCCACGAAGAATCCTTTCTTTAAGCTTCTAGACATGTTGGTTGATCTTCCCAGCTGGCGAACCGCTTAGCTGTTGCTCCTCCGGCGAACGATGTACTTGTCGGTGCGCTTGTTGCTGCGCGTCTTGGCGCCCAGTGCCTTGTTGCCCCATCGGTCCACGGGGCCCTTCTTACGGCCAACCGGCGACTTGGCTTCACCTCCACCATGGGGGTGGTCGCGAGGCGACTTGACGACGCCGCGCACGTGGGGTCGGCGGCCAAGGCTGCGGTTCTTACCGGCCTTTCCAATCGATTCGTTCTCGTGGTCGGAGTTGCCGACTTCGCCAACGGTGGCGCGGCAGGTGTTGAGCACCATCCGCATTTCTCCGCTGGGAAGCCTGAGCGTCACATACACGCCCTCTTTCGCCATCACCTGAGCGGATGCCCCGGCGGCGCGGACCATCTGCCCACCCTTCATGGGCTGGAGTTCCACGTTGTGGACGAGGGTACCGAGGGGGATGTTCTTGAGGGGAAGGGCATTGCCAGGGAGAATGTCAGCTGTAGGACCACTCTCAACCGCTCGGCCCACTTCCAGGCCCTTGGGAGCGAGGATGTATCTTCGCTCCTTGTCCTTGTACTCAAGAAGCGCGATGCGGCACGTCCGGTTCGGATCGTATTCGATGGCGATGCAGGTTGCCTTGACATCGTCCTTCAGGCGCTTGAAATCGATGATGCGGTACTTGACCTTGTGGCCACCGCCGCGGTTGACGCTCGTGAGTCGGCCAAAGTGGTTGCGACCGCCGGTTTTCGGCAGGGGCGCGGTGAGGTTCTTCTCCGGCTTGCCCTTGGTCACCTCATCGTAAGTCGAGGTGATCATGAAGCGCCGGCCTGGCGACGTGGGCTTGTATTGTCTGGTTGCCATGGTTAGACTCCGTAGTCCTCGAGGATCTGCCCCTTCTTGAGGGTGACGATCGCCTTCTTCCGGTCACTGGTGTAGCCGACCTTGTTTCCCCGGCGCTTTTTCTTGCCGTGAATCGTGGCCACATGCACCTTTTCAACGGTGATCCCTTCGGCGGCCTTCTTGCCGGCGTTGTAAATCGCCTCAATCGCCCACTTGATCTCTAGCTTGTTGGCGTCTTTGTTCACCACGAACGTGTACTTTCGAGTGAGCAGGTTGTCGTCCTTGATGCGCGGATCGCCATAGGATAAGGAAACACTGCGCTCCGTGATATGGGGTCGATCGATAATATCGTAGGGGGTTTTCATGCCCATGCCTCCTCGATGCGAACGAGCGCGTCCTTGGCGATCACGATCTTCCTGGCCACCAGGAGATCGCGGGCGCTGAACACGTCGGTTTTCGGCGTTTCCGCCTCCGAATCCTTGTCGGGCCGAGCCGGCGCCGTCTTGACATCCACGTTGGATAGGTTCCGGAAGCTCCGATAGGTGGGCAGGTCGTAGACCGGCAAGATCACCAGGACCTTCTTTTCGGATGCCACTCCCAAAGCCTTGAGCAGTTCGATGGCCGGCTTGGTCTTCGCCGCTTCAAAACCGATCTCGTCGATCACCGTCACATCGCCGGCGTCGATCTTCGCAAAAAGCGCGGTAAGGATGCTGGCTCGGCGCTCCTTTTTATTGACCTTCTTGGTGTAGTCGCGAGGCTTGACCGCGAACGCCATCGCGCCATGAGCATATTGTGGGGAGCGGGTGGAGCCTTGTCGGGCGTTACCGGTCTTCTTCTGCTTGTAGGGCTTCTTGCCGCCACCCATCACTTCGCTGCGGGTTTGGGCGCTCTGGGTGCCTTGCCGGGAGTTCGCCTCTTCCGCCAGCACCACTCGGTGCAGCGAAGTGGGCGAAGCCGCCTGCAGCTTCGTGATTTTGGCCCCAAACGTGTGCTTACCCACGCTCGAACCATCCTTTGATTTGACTTCGATCTCTGCCATCTCTCTACCTCGCCTTATTGATGACGACGAGGCCTCCGTTGGGCCCGGGGACACTGCCATCCACAAGCACCAGATTGCGCTCCGCCTCTACTTTCACCACTTTCAAACCCTTCTGAGTCACCTGGTCAGTACCCATGTGCCCGGGTTTGCGGGTGCCCTTGAAAACTCGTTGCGGCCCAGTGGCGCCGCCCGAAAGGGGCCGCCGGTGGGTCATGTAGCCGTGGGTCATGTGCTGACCCTTGAAATGGTGCCGCTTGACGCCGCCGGCAAAGCCGCGGCCCTTGCTGGTGCCCACCACCGTCACCACTTCGCCTTCAGCGAAAATGTCGGCGCTAATTTCTTGGCCCAACTCAATGCCTTCCGATTTCTCCACCCGAAATTCCTTAAGGGTGCGAAGGTTCTTCTGCAGGCCGGCCTTGCGCAGGTGCCCCGCCTTTGGAAAGGTGAGCTTGCGTTCGGCGATCTCTTCAAATCCGACCTGAATGGCGTCGTATCCGTCGCTCGCTTCGGTCTTGATTTGCGTCACGTAGACGGGCCCGGCCTGGATGACGGTGACGGGCACCATCTTGCCCTCCCCAGTGAAGAGGTGCGTCATTCCAACCTTTCTACCCAGCAATCCTGGCAACATAGATTCTCCTAGGAGGCACGCACGGGCGCACCCACTTCCGACTTGATTCGCCGTCTAGCTTCACCGTAGCCGTCGCTCATATGCCGGCGCCCTCACCTGGAGGGTCGGCGGCGCGGCTGCCTATCGAAGCCACACGAAACTTTGCGGTTCAGGAACCGCGATTGGAAATGATACCCAAGTCGAGGCCAAAAAGCTACGAGAGTCCGCTCTGCCTCACCAAAAACCGCCTGGGGTCGGGAAGGCTCACGCGTGCCCCTCGATGAGCTTGGCGAGGTCAGCCTGCATCTGGGTCGCGGACTCATACCCCTCGATCTTGCCGATGAGCTTGCCGTTCCCATCGAGCAGAGGCAGCGTGGGGTAAGCGTCTACGTTGAACTTTAACTTGCTCGTCAGCCTGATTTGGCGGGGAGCTGGATCGGCTTGACCGCCTTTGAGACCTCGGCGAGAAGAGCGTCGATCGCGGCAGCTTCGGAATCGGCTTGAACGTCGCCGATTGGCACGACCGTTTTGCCATCGACGCTGGTGAGCCCAAGCTTTGTAAGCGACACTTTGCCCCCATCTGTCGAGTATTGGCCACCAAGCGACCAGGAGTTTGGCGCTTGGGAACTGCTAACCGCGATGCCGTCGACGCCTTCCGGCTGGGCCTGGAGCCGGCCCATGACCGCCTGATTAAACTCCACGGAAACCTTAAACGTGCCCGACTGAACTTCGATAAAGGAACAGGCCGATAGGCCGGGAAGGACCTCGGGCAGATCGATCTTGGTCAGGCGCTCCGCGGAGGTCAATCGGCCAACCGGGAAGTGGCCCGCGCCCGAGGGCTCCGCCGTCTGGGGGAGTTTGAATGGATTATTGTCTACGCGAGAGATCGTGTCGCTCACCAGTTTGTCTGCCCAAACTGCGGCCGGATCCTCAGCGCCTCCGAGGTCGCCTTGCTGCAGGGCTTGC
>Ga0302319_10001390_pt1 | contig 53927 bp, 43 predicted proteins | sample Bog_T0_2_FD_203319 | JGI IMG/M metagenome (GOLD analysis project Ga0302319, IMG submission 203319) | Peat permafrost microbial communities from Stordalen Mire near Abisko, Sweden - Bog_T0_2 | ecosystem: Environmental > Terrestrial > Soil > Wetlands > Peat | place: Sweden: Abisko, Stordalen Mire...
CCGCTATCCTCCGCTAAGCCTAAGTCGGCGAGCAGTGAAGCCGGTATTCTTTCAAAGTAATTGAACCATGTTTGCGATTTAGATCGGAGATTTATGCGTTTACTCTCAATTTCAACGTCTGTTGCGGTACTGCTGATCTGTTTTGAACTAACTCTGTCTGCCCAGGACACCCGTAAGGTCACGGAACCGCATGTTCCGGCGGCGTGCGTAACGCTAGAAGCGAATATCGCGGCTGACCGCGGAGTGATTGCGCCCGAAGATGAGCGGCGCCTGGATACGGATCGTATCCAGCACGCGATTGATAACTGTGATGCGGGCAAGGCAGTTGTATTGCGCGCGCATGGGAAAAAGAATGTATTCCTGACCGGCCCAATCGCGCTGCGCACCGGTGTAACTCTGGTGGTGGACGCAAATACCGCGCTGGTAGCTTCGCGCGATCCCCGAATCTACGACCTGACTCCAGGCAGTTGTGGGATTTTGAGCGAACGAGGCCACGGATGCAAGCCGTTGATTGTGGGCGACGGCGTCCAGCACAGCGGCGTCATGGGCGAAGGCTCCATCGATGGCCGGGGCGGTGCCAAACTTCTCGGCCAGGATGTGACCTGGTGGGATCTGGCACATGAGGCGAAGATTACCGACAAACAGCAGAGCGTTCCCGTACTCATTCATTTGCGCCACGCAAATGACTTCACAATGTACAAGATCACGTTGCGCAACTCGCCCAACTTCCATGTCGGCGTGAATGAGTCAGATGGCTTTACCGCATGGGGCGTCAAGATTATGACCCCGAAGACGGCCCGCAATACAGACGGCATCGATCCCGGCTCCTCGCGCAATGTCACTATCGCCTATTGCTCGATTCATACCGGAGACGACGACGTTGCGGTCAAGTCCAGCAAGGCTGGGCCGTCGTCGAACCTCTCCATTCTGCACAATCACTTTTATACCGGCCATGGCATGTCCATCGGCAGCGGAACCAATGGCGGCGTGGATCACATGCTGGTCGAGGACCTGACCATTGACGGCGCCTACAACGGGATACGCATCAAGTCGGACCGCAGCCGCGGCGGCCTGGTGCATGACCTCCTCTATCGGGACGTTTGCATTCGCGACACTAAGAATCCGCTGGTGTTCACGCCGCTCTACACCACATTCGGTGGAGATCAGCTTCCCATCTATAAAGATATAACTCTCGATAACATTCACATCCTTACAGCAGGGAGTTATACATTTCTTGGATTGGATTCCGATCATAGGTTAGGCTTGACCCTCAACAATGTCTTCGCGGACGACCAGGAGCACTCCACATGGCTGGTCAAAGATGCGGACATCGCCATAGGCGGCATCCGCGGCAACCTCGAGCCCAAGGGTGAGGATGCAACTGTGCGGCAGACGCCCGATTCCGCAATAGGAAAACCTCTGCCCTGCGAGGCGCGGTTCGTTCCGTTCCCTGCGCTGCCCACGGCGCCGGAGATGGCGGGAACGGTTCCGCCGGAGGACGAAACGCTGTATGTGGCTGCCGATGGCACGGGGGACTTCTACTCGATCCAGCGCGCACTCGACGCGGCTCCCAACAGTGGTGCGCTTGTCCTGGTTGCTCCTGGAACGTATCGTGAAGTGCTGACCGTGAGCAAGCCGAATATCCGCATGCGCAGCGCCAACAGCGATCCTGCAAAAACCATCGTTGTGATGGACAAGAGTTCGGGCACGGCGGGCGGAACTCTTCACTCAGCCACGGTGAATGTAACCGCGGATAACTTTTTTGCCGAGAACATCACCTTCCAGAATGACTTCAATGCAACCCACCCGCAGCTTCCGGCAGGTTCGCAGGCGCTGGCCCTGCTGGTTACAGGCGACCGCGCCATTTTTCATCATGTGCGGTTGCTGGGCAATCAGGACACCGTCTATGCCGGCAGCCGCAACTGCTCGCCGGACGGCGCTAACTGCACGCCAGCGCGGCAGTATTTCTCCGACTGTTATGTCGAGGGCAACGTCGATTTCATCTTTGGCGATGGCAAAGCGGTCTTCGACCACTGCGAGATTCACAGCACGGCCCACGAAGGGGGATACATTACCGCGCAGTCAAAGCATTATCCCGAGGAAGACTCCGGCTTCGTTCTCAACCGGTGCAAGCTCACGGCGGGCGCGGATGTAACCAAGCCCGTCTATCTGGGCCGTCCGTGGCGGCCTTACGCCACGGTGATCTATCTCAATACCGAGATGGGCGCGCATATCGATCCGGCAGGCTGGCGGGAGTGGCATCCCGGCGAAACGCATTCCATCGAGACAGTGTTTTATGCCGAACATAATTCCACGGGGCCGGGCGCGCAGCACGACCAGCGCGATCTGCACACGCATTTTCTCTCGGATGAACAGGCTCGGCAGTTTGAACCGTCCATTTTCCTGCGGGGCAGCGACAATTGGAATCCGGTGCAGGATGGGCACAAGTAGATTTCCGCTGCTGTGCTGGCGGCGTTTTGGCCCCGGCGGGAGTAATCTAGTGTAACCATGAGTCCATCTGAGAAACAGCCCCAATTGAATCTTGCCCAGACCGCAGACTACCGTGAGTCCTATGCCAACAGCGTGCAGGTTCGCGTCAGCGTGTGGGACTTCCAGCTTGTCTTCGGCCTGGCATCGAGCGCCAGCCCCGATCAGGTAACCATTCGCAACCACCAAGCCATCTTCCTCAGTCCGCAACAGGCCAAAGCCCTGTGGAACGTGCTGGGGCAGAATCTGTCGCAGTACGAGCAGGCTTTCGGCGAGTTGCACCTTGAGCCCCAGAGCCATAATTTTTCGCAAGGGCCGGTTAACTAAGGCCTGATATCGGGCCTTGGGGCTGAAGTTTCCTGAATCTCTTCCGGGAGTGATCGCTTGCGCTGGAAAAGACTGTTGCAGCCGCGGCTGGACGCGCCCCTGCCTCTCTGGATGATCTATCCGGTGATCTTTGCGGCGCTCTACCTGAGCCACTTCATGCTGCTGCGCCTGCCCTACTACTGGGACGAGGCGGGCTACTATATTCCCGCGGCCTGGGACTTTTTTCGCACCGGTTCGCTGATCCCCATCACCACGCTGACCAACGCGCATCCGCCGCTGCCCAGCATCTACCTGGCGCTGTGGTGGAAGCTCTCTGGCTATTCTCCTGAAGTGACGCGCGAAGCGGTGCTGATGGTAACCGGGCTCGGATTGCTGGCGGTTTGGCGGCTGGCCATGCGCCTGGTGGGCGTGGGCTGGGTGGCATTCTGGACCGTGGTTCTGACCGGGCTTTACCCCATCTGGTTTGCGCAGAGCACGCTGGCCCATGCTGATATCTTTGCCGCCGCCTGCACGTTGTGGGGGCTGGTGTATGCGCTTCCTGGCCGGGATCGAGACGAAGCAAGCAAGCCCTGGGCTGCCGCGTTATGGTTTGCCGCCGCTGCGTTGTCGAAAGAGACGGCCATCGTGATTCCGCTGACGCTGGCCGTAGTGAGCCTGGTGGAGAGTCTTCGGGCGCGCCCGCCACTGCGTTCTCGTTTATGGCTGGAGGCGGCCTGGCTGGCAAGCTGCGCGCTGCCGCTGGCCGGCTGGTACAGCTGGCACTATGCAAAAACAGGCTTCCTATTTGGGAATCCGGAATTTTTGCGGTACAACGCGCAGGCCAATCTTGATCCGCTGCGGATGCTGGCCGCCTTTGGGCATCGGGTGCTGCATCTCACAGCGCACATGAACCTGTTTGTTCCGGTGCTGATGGCGGTGGCAGCCCTGCTGCTCGATCCACGCCGTGACGCGGCAGGAAATGAACGGGAGGGCATCGGCCTGCCGGCGCAGCGGAAGATCTTTCTGCTGCTTTTGGCGAACGCGCTGCTTTTCAGCGTATTGGGCGGCGCGCTGCTCACTCGCTACCTGCTGCCCATGTACCCACTGGTGCTGCTGTTGGCGGTGGCGACGCTGTATTGGCGCGTTCCCTATTGGCAGGGGCTGGCCGTGTTTTCCGCGGCGGCCTTTGTATTGGGGCTGTTCATCAATCCACCCTATGGTTTTGCGCCGGAAGACAACCTGGCCTACGCCCATGTGGTCCGTCTGCACGCGGCCGGCATTGCCCAGCTCAACCAGCGTTATCGAGGCGCTACGGTGCTCACTGCCTGGCCGGTGAGCGACGAGTTGACCCGGCCCGAGCTTGGTTATCTGAGGCAGCCCTGGCAGGTCTACCGGCTCGAAGACTTTACCGCAGCGCAGATTGGCCGCGCCGCCGCAGAGCCGGAAAAGTATTCGGTGGCGCTGGTCTTTTCCACCAAGTACGACCCGTCTGCGCCGCTACTAAGCCTGGGGCCAATGAGTGCTGCCATAGACGAGCGCTATTTTGGCTTGCACCACGATCTGCCGCCAGAGGAGATTGCAAAAGAACTAGGCGGAACGCTGGTATGGAAGCAGGACGATCAGGGCCAGTGGGTGGCGTTGATCCGGTTTGACCGGCAGCTTGAGGCGCGGTCTGAGTGGCGGGGAAGTTCACCAGCAGCCCAGAGCAGCGCCAGGTAGGCGGAGATGCTTCAAAAGACGCGCCGCGCCAATGATCGCGAATGCACTAAAAGATACAATCGGCGTTGCTTGACAGACCGAAGGTCTGCGCTATCCTAGGGTTCTGGAAGACGATGAATATGGAGGTTCCCGTGTCCGATTCAGTAGCTGATTATCCCTATGAAACTCGCCTCAACATTCTGCATCAGCCGCTCGATATGATCGACGTGAAATCGCTCGCTGAGGCGTGCGAATTCAAGTGGTTTAACCAGACGTTGTGCAAGGTGAACGAATCTGTGGTGCGCGTAGGAGTACTCGAAGGCGAATACCACTGGCACAAGCACGACGAGGACGACGAATTCTTTTACGTGGTGGAGGGCAAGTTTTTCATTGACTTGCAAGACCGGACAGTGGAACTAAATCCGTGGCAGGGATTCGTTGTGCCCCGCGGTGTCGTCCACCGTCCCCGCGCCCCGCAGCGAACTGTGGTCCTGATGGTGGAAAATGCTGGAATCATTCCGACCGGCAACTAGGCCTATCCTATGGCGGCGGCATTCAAGCCGGGCAAACGATATCGAGACGAATTGGTATGGGCTGCGCCCGCAAGCCCCAACGCCTATAATCAGCCTGTTGTGACTTCTTCTTTTTCATCTCGTTTAAAAGGCGTAGGGCCGTTAACCGGTGGGACGGCGCTCTGGCTTGTCATGGTCTTAGTCATGGTGGTTCACGCCGCCCCGGCTCACGCCCAGGCAACTGCCGGGACTGGCACTGACGAGGCAGCTACTGGTTCTGGCGAAGGCCATGGGCGGATTCTGCTGGTGCTGCCCTTTGACAACCGCAGCGGGCAGCCGAGCCTGGAGTGGGTTCGCGAGGCTGCGCCGCAGATTCTCGGCAGCCGGTTTGTGTCGGCGGGCTTTGCGCCCATGAGCCGCGAGGACCGGCGCTATGCTCTGGATCATCTGGGCCTGCCGCAGGGGTTTCATCCGTCGCGGGCCAGTTCGCTCAAGCTGGCAGAAACGCTGGACGCCGATTCGATCATCGTGGGCAGCTTTCAGACCGACAGCGCCGGCATCTTGGCCCAGGCCCAGGTGGTGGATGTGGCACGACTGCGGATGAGCGAGCCCGTGATTGCGCGTGGCGCCATGCGTGATCTGGTTGCTGTCTTCGACTCGCTGGCGTGGAAGCTGACGCGCCAACTCGATCCCGGCTTCAGCGGCACCGAGGAGACGTTTCTTGCCGCTGGCGGCGGGCTGCGCCTGGATGCCTTCGAGCAGTACATCCGCGGCATTACGGAGCCCGACCAGGCGGAGCGGCTGCGTCATCTGAACCAATCTGTTCTGCTGAGCCCTGAGTTCTCGCCGGCATGGATGGCGCTGGGCCGCGAGGACTACAACGGCCAGCAGTATGAGGAGGCCGCGGCGGCCTTCGCCAAGGTGGGGCGCGGCGATCCCGAAGCGCAGGGTCCGGACGCGCTTGAGGCGGATTTTTATCGCGGGCTTTCGCTGTTGTTTTCAGGCGACTACCGAACGGCCGAACAAGCATTTGGCAGCGTGGCTCGCATCTTGCCGCTTGCCGAGGTTGTGAATAACGAAGGGGTTGCTGTGAGCCGGCAGGGTCACGATGGCATTGGTCTATTCAGCGAGGCCGAGGCCGCCGACCCCAATGCGGCTGACTACCACTTCAATCTGGCGGTCAGCCTGAAGCGGCAGGGAAAGACCGCCGAGGCCTTGACCGAGCTGTCCCAGTGCCTGCGCCTGAAACCAAATGACGCCGAGGCCGAGGACCTGCTGGCGGCCTGGAAGAATCCAAAGGCGGCTACCGCAGCGGTCGCGGCTTCGAGTCCGGATGCAAATGGAGAGGTGGAGCTGAAAGCCGATCCGCTGGAGCGCATTGCGCGCACCTTTGACGCAGTTGCCTTTCGCCAGGCGGCGCTGATGCTGGACCAGATGGACGCCGCGCGGCTGGCGCAGCTCACGCCGCTCAAGCGGGCGCAGAAGCTGGCTGGCCAGGCAAAGGATTATCTCAATCGGGGGCTGTTACTTGAGGCCGAGCGGCTTTATCAGTCCGCAGTGGCAGCCGACGGCAGCGTGGCCGAGGCGCATGCGGGTCTGGCCGTGGTACGTGAGCGGACGGGCAATGCGGAGGCCGCGCGCAAAGAAGCTCTCGAAGCCCTTAAACTTGCGCCGGCGGCCGATGCGTATCTGGTGCTGGCGCGGCAAGATTTTGCAGGCGGCCACCTGACAGAGGCCGACAAAGAGGCCGGCGATGCCATCGCGCTGGACCCGACGAACAGCGTGGCGCTGGAACTGCGCCGGGAGATCGAGGCGCGGCAAGAGCTGAAGAAGTAGAGTTGCTTTCTAACACTGCCACGGAAAGGCATCTTTGACTGGGCTTTGAATAACTGTCTAAAAATCACTGAGCAAGCTCTTCTGGTAGCGCCGAAATTCCCTCAAGGGCTTCTAAAGCCCCGTTGCTTTTACGGTACTTGCGGCACGGCTGAAGTCGTGCCCTGACATTGAGCAGTTCGATTCAGTATTCAGCAAACAATGTCTAATAGGCACCCCAATGAACTACCCCGCCGCAAGCAGCGCAGCGGGGAATTGGACCCGAACGAGATTCAAAGCGCAGACACATTCAGAAGTTATCTAAGAATTTGCGTCCCGCCCTTCTCCAAGGATCAATTTGAGAGTGATCTGCTTTTTCCCGCGATAGAGCGTGACGCTGATGGTGTCTCCAGCCTGGTGCTTATAAATGAGGTTGTTGATGTCTTGAGGATCGGTGACTTGCTGGCCGTCGACGGCCACAATCAAATCGCCACCGAGCAGGATCGGCGTGTTGCCGACGTAAGCCTGCTGGTTGCCGCCGTGAATGCCGGCGCGCTCGGCCGCTCCGCCACGGATGACCGTTTGTACGAGGACACCGGATACGGCGGCAAGTCCCATCTGCTCAGCTAGATCGGGACCAATGGCATACGATTGGATGCCCAGCTCGGGCCGCTTGACGCGCCCGTAACGGGTGAGGTCGGCCAGCACGGCCTTGGCGGTGTTGATGGGAATGGCAAAGCCGATGCCGGAGCTTTGGTCGGCGCCATTGGAGGCGATCATGGTGTTGATGCCGATGACCTCGCCACGGGAGTTGAGCAGCGGGCCGCCGGAGTTGCCGGGATTAATGGCGGCATCGGTCTGGATGGCGTCCTCGATGGACGCATTCTCGGAACCTCTCGCGGCGGGCAGCGTGCGGATGGAGCTGATAATACCGCGGGTCATGGTGCCGTTGAGACCGAAGGGATTGCCGATGGCATAGACCTTTTGGCCCACGGAAAGCCCACCGGAATCGGCCAGCGTGACCGGCTCCAGATTGGGCGCTTCGATCTGCAAAAGGGCTAGATCGTGTACCTTATCGGTGCCGACCACCTTTGCGGCATAGCGGCGCTTGTTGCTGAGCGTTACCTCGATGCCGCGGTTGGCGCCCTCGACGACGTGGAAGTTGGTGAGCACGTGTCCGGCCTTGTCGAGGATGAACCCAGAGCCTTGGCCTTCCTGCGGCACCGCGCCGTAAAAGAAGTTGATCACCAGCGCTTTGGAGGTGATGTTGACCACCGACGGAAGCACTCTTTTATAGACAGCAATATTATTCTGCTCTTCGGCGTCGTAGGCGGGCGCGGCCTCAGCCTCAGTCAGCTCGAGCGGTGAGCCGGAGCCCTTGGCATCAAAGATCGAGAAATGGGGCCAGGCCGGAGCGGCCGAGACGGACGGGGCGGCATGACTATGGGAAAAATGCGTGGTGAGGTACCAGAATCCGCCCACCAACAGGACAACCAGGAAAACGCGGCGCAGTATTTTCATAGCTCCTAAATCCTGAAGACATTTTTGATACAGATACGGCGGCGGCGCGCCGATGTTCCACAGGGGAGGCGCAACTGCCACTTTCTATTTTAAAGACTCTTGCGGGGGATTTTTGTTGCTCTCCGCCTTTAGGAGTTGCCACAGCGCGACAACCTGGGCACGAAGGGCGGCCTGATCTCCGGTGTTTTCCAGCACGTAGTCAGCGCGGGCAACCTTTTCCGCATCGGGAATCTGGTGCGCAAGGCGGAGGCGGGCATCGTCTTCGGCGGCCTTGCGGCCCACGCCCGACGGGCAGATTCTGTCGGCATAGCGGGCGATTTTCAGCTCATCGGGGGCGGTAATCACGACGATACGATCAATGCGTCGGCGCCAATCGGCCAGGACGGTCTCCTTTTCGCCACGGGCGCGGGCTTCGCGCTCGACCTCAAAGATCAGGGCCGACTCGACGACGGCCACGGCGAGTGGATCGCGCGCAAAGACCGACTCCATCCAACGCCGCTGCGCTGCGATCACGGCTGGATGGACGATGGCGTTCAGCTCGTTCAGCCTGCCATCCTGGAAAGCCAGCACAGTCAGATGGGCGCGGTTCAGGTGGCCATCTGGGGCCACGACGCTGGGGCCGAAGGCGCGCACGATCTCGGCATAGACCTGCTGGCCCGGCTTCATCAGGGTGCGGCCCAGCTCGTCAGCCTCGATGACTTCTGCGCCGAATTCGCGCAGATAGCCCGCAACAGTGCTCTTGCCGCTGCCCAAACCACCTGTTAGACCGACTCTCAACATGACTAAACTCCTCTCCGCATTTTGGCCGCGCTGACGGTGCCGGCCTTCAGAATCTTCGGCTTTGAGACCGCATCGGGGCGGAAGCCGATCTGCCGGGCTGGCTTCTCCGGTGGCATGGCGAGCACATGGATGGCCTTGATGATCTCGGCAATTTTGTGGTCGTGTGTCTCCAGCCGTTGCTCCAACTCGGCAAGTTTGGCGGCGAGCGCCTTGTGAGTTGCGAGCATCTCACGCAGGCGCAGGAAGGCGCGAAACCCGTAGATGCTCATCTCTACCGCGCGCGGGGAGTTGAGTACGCTGGCAGCCATGATGGCTCCGTGCTCGGTAAAGACATAGGGCGTGTAGCGGCGGCGTCCACGGCTGCTCTTTGAGGTCACAGTTTGTGACCTCAAAGCCTCGTTCTCTTCCGCCGTGAGCTGAAAGACGAAATCCGGGGGGAAACGCTCCTTGTTCCGCTTGAGCGCCTGATTGAGCGCCCGGACTTCTACGCCATAGAGCGCAGCCAGGTCGGCGTCAATAAGCACCTTCTGGCCGCGAACCAGAAAGATCTGGTCCTCAATCGGTTTCAGCGCGAGGGCGCTTTCCCTGGTCATTCCGCCTCCTGGTTCTGAGATCACAATTTGTGATCTCAAACGCACTCTCGTTAGCCGAACACTACGACAGGGCAGACGGCAGGTCCGGTCCTGCTCAAGTTCGTGTGAATATCACTCTCGCCGCATCTTAGCCGCACGCACGGTGTTGGCCATCAGCATGGCGATGGTTAGCTTGCCCACGCCTCCGGGAACGGGCGTGTAGGCGCCGGCCAGCTCGAAGGCCTGGGGATGGATGTCACCCACGATTGTGCTGCCGCGTTTGGCGAATGCGGCCTCGCGCTTGGGATTTCCCGAAAAGAATCGCTCGAACTCAGTCCGGTCCGTGATGCGGTTGATGCCTACATCAATCAAAGTTGCGCCGGGCTTGACCATCTCCGCAGTGATGAAGCCTGCACGGCCGATAGCGGCAACGAGGATGTCGGCTTGGCGGGTGATGTCTCCCAGGTCGCGCGTTTTCGAGTGACAGATGGTGACGGTGGCGTTCTGGTGGAGCAGAAGCATGGCGGCGGGCTTGCCGACCAGGTCGCTGCGGCCCACGACGACCGCGTGCTGGCCCTCGATGGGAATCTGGCTGCGCTTGAGGATTTCGATCACCCCGGCAGGCGTGCATGGCGCCAGCGTCGGCTGCCCCGCTTGCAGACGGCCCGCATTCATCGGATGGAAACCGTCCACGTCCTTGTTGGGGTCGATCGCATCCAGAAGCGCCTTGGCATTCACGTGCCCCGGCAGCGGTAACTGGATCAGGACCCCGTCGATGTCTTCGCGAGCGTTGAGCGTCGCCACCAATTCGAGCATCTCTGCGGTGGTAATGGTCTCGGGCGGGGTGATGACCTCGCTATAGATGCCCAGCTCCGCGCAGGTCTCAGCCTTGCCCCGGACATAGATCTCCGAGGCGGCATTGTGTCCCACCATCACCACCGCCAATCCGGGCCGAATGCCCTGGGAGGCCAGCAGTTTTACTTCTTCCGCGACTTCCTGCTTGATGGCGGCGGCGATTGCTGTCCCATCGAGTATTCTTGGCATTTTTTTGCTCCAAGATTTCATGGTATCGCCTTCCGACTCCATCGCGGGTATCACGTCTGACATTGCAGTGATAGTGGGCCGCATTTGCACCAACAGCCGGCTTGCGGGGCCTTGCAGGTGGGGGGTATCACGTCGGCGTGTGATTTAACTCACATACAGACCCCCGATACGCTCCTATACGGTCGAACATGCAAGGAATGTTCCAGATCACATTGGAATAGCTGCGCGGAACCTCCTGGCACGTTGGTTGTGGAGAGGTCTTGATGAGTGTTTTCAAGGATGCAGGGCATCTATTCCGGTTTGCGGGGCTATTCGTTCTCGCCTTTCTGGTGTTTCTGGTGGTGCGCCATTTTGTTGTCCCAAAGAGCTTTGGACAATATGGACACTACCGTGGAGCCGCCATGGGCGAAATCGCCGCGCATCCCATCCAATTCGCAGGCCACGACACGTGCGAGACCTGCCACGCGGATGTCGCGGACCTGAAAAAGGCCGGCAGACATGCGCAGGTGAACTGTGAAGCCTGCCACGGCGCGCAGGCCAAACATGCCAGTGCCGATGACCCATCGACAGTGAAGCCTGTTTTACCGGACACGGCGGTACTTTGCGCACGCTGTCACACGGCGAGCGCAGCCAAACCGAAGAACTTTCCGCAGGTTGCGCCGGCTGACCATTCCCAGGGGCTGGCGTGCAATTCCTGCCACAAGCCGCATAGTCCTGGAATGGGCGCGGGAGGTGCGAAATGAATATTTCCCGGCGTCAGATTATGGTTCTATTGCCGGCTGCGGCGATTGCGTGGAAGTACGTGCTGGCGGGAACTCCCGAAGAAGCGCCCAACTACAAGATGAGCGAGCACTGGTGGAGCATGTTGATCGACATCCCCAAGTGCATTGGCTGCGGCAACTGCGTGCGGGCTTGCCAGACGGAGAACGACGTGCCGGATGGAAACTTCCGCACCTGGGTGGAACGGTACCACGTTTCGGACTGGAAGATGACCAATCCGGAGATCGTGATGACCAACCCGATCATTGCTCCCGAGGTGATCTCCCCCGACGGCGGTAAAGAAGGGTTTCCGGTGGCCACTGATGAGAGTGGCAAGTATTTCTTTGTGCCGAAACTCTGCAACCATTGCGCGAACTCGCCTTGTACGCAGGTGTGCCCGGTGGGCGCAACCTTTATCAGCCCGGATGGCGTAGTGCTGGTGGATCAGAAGTATTGCCTGGGCTGCGCCTATTGTGTGCAGGCCTGCCCCTATGGCTGCCGTTACATTCATCCGGAAAAGAAAGTGGCCGACAAATGCACGCTCTGCTACCACCGGATCACCAAGGGACTGACGACCGCGTGTTGCGAAGCTTGCCCGACCGGAGCGCGGCAATTGGCGGACTTGAAAAATCCCAAGGACCCAATTCACGAGTTCCTGCGGACGCACAGCGTGCAGGTGCTGAAGCCGCAGATGGCCACGGGCGCCAAGGTCTACTACAACGATCTGGATGGCTCGGTGCGGTAAGAGCAGCTTTTAGCTATTAGCTCTTAGCTAATAGCCTGGTAGCGGTGAGGGTAAGTTCGAAGGGCTTAATGGCAAAGCTAGAAGCTAAGAGCTGAAAGCTGAAAGCTAGACGGGTGAGAAGTTATGAGCGGTGTTGAAGGCTTCATGTATCCGAACGAAGTCGGGCTCCAATGGAGCGTGCTGATCGTCCTGTATCCGTTCATCACGGGGCTGGTGGCAGGCGCATTCATTCTGGCGTCGCTGGTGCGCATCTTCCGGGTTGAGGCCATCGAGCCCACCTACCGGCTGGCGTTGCTGACGGCGCTGGCTTTCCTGCTGGTTGCGCCACTGCCGTTGCAGTTGCACCTGGGCCATCCGGAGCGGTCGCCGGAGATGTACTTTACTCCGCATAGCACCTCGGCCATGGCGATGTTTGGCTATGTGTATCTGTGGTACCTGATGGCGGTGCTGGTGTTGGAGATCTGGCTCGACTACCGGCGCGAAATCGTGCTGTGGTCGCAGTCGAGCAAAGGTTTGTTGCGCCTCGTTTACAAGGTAATGACACTAGGTTCCAGTAACATCAGCGAGCGCTCGCTGGCCATCGACAATCGGGTGGGATGGATCGTGACGCTGATCGGCATTCCTTCAGCGTTTCTGCTGCACGGTTATGTCGGCTTCATCTTCGGCTCGATCAAGGCAAATCCATGGTGGTCGTCGCCGCTGATGCCGGTTGTGTTCATCTTTTCGGCCATGGTGTCGGGGATTGCGGGTGTGATGCTGCTCTATATGGCGATTACCAAGCTGCGCAAGCTTAAGATCGATGTTCACTGCGTGGACTCGATTGCGATGTATCTCTTCTACATCTTCATCATCGATTTCAGCCTGGAGATGCTGGACCTGATTCACCGCATTTACGAGGCCGACGAATCGTTTCGCAGCCTCAACTTCATGGTCCATACGCAGCTTTATTTCTCGCACATCGTGGTGCAGATTTGCCTGGGCACGCTGACTCCGATTATCTTGCTCGGCATCACGCAGGTGGTGAAGCTGCCGGAGATTGTGCGCAAGCGCATCTACGCCGTGGCCGGATGCCTGACACTGATCGGAATTTTTGCCATGCGCTGGAATGTGGTAATCGGCGGACAGTTGTTCAGCAAGAGTTTTCTCGGATACACCACCTACAAGATGAGCCTGGTGACACGCGAGGGGTTGCTGGTGGCAATTTTCCTGACGATCCTCCCGCTGTTCTTCTTGTGGGCGCTGGTGAAGCTGCTGCCTCCCTGGCCTGCGAAGGGCTTGCCCGAAGCCGCGGCGGGAGATTGAGCGCGGCAAAGAATGGGCTTTCCATCGGGTGGAAACAATGGACGATCTTCCCGACGACTTAAATCGGCTTGCCGTACGCCTTGAAACACTGGAAAGGCGTGTGGAGGCGCTGGAGCATCCCTCCGCGGCGTCAAGCGCAGCGCCAACTCCTGCGCCGATCGCATTGCAAGCCACGCAAACCGGCGACACGCTCGGCTTTACCTTGGCGGGCGGCGCATTTCAAGTGGTGGGCAAGGCTATGCTAGGCATTGCCGGCGCCTATCTGCTGCGGGCGGTGGCGGAATCCACATCGCTTCCGAAACTGGGCGTCGCGGCGATTGCGATTGCTTACGCAATGTTCTGGCTGGTTGCGGCAACACGGGCGTCAGCCGGAGCTTGGTTTGCCAGCACGACCTATGCCTGCACTTCAGCTTTGATTCTGGCTCCCATGCTCTGGGAACTGACACTGCGCTTCAATGTATTTTCTGGCGTGGTTACGGCGGGCGTTCTGGGCGCATTTGTCTGCGCTGCGACAGCTTTAGCATGGAAGCGCAATCTGACCTCGATCTTCTGGGTGGCTTATTCGACTGCCGCGCTGGTTGCTGTGGCCTTGTCGGTTGCGACGCACGAACTGGTCCCCTTTATCGCGGTGCTGCTGATGATGGCCGTTGTCGCGGAGTGGGCGGCGGAACGCGGGCGCGGGCTGGGAGTTCGATTCCTGGTGGCGGCGGCCGCCGACGTAGCGGTATGGGCACTGATCTTTATCTATGCCAGTCCACAAAGCACGCGCGCGGATTATCCGCTGCTGGGGACGGTGGCCTTGCTTGCGCCCGGCTTCATTCTGTTTGCGCTTTATGGGGTCAGCGTGGCTGTGAAGACTGCGCTCTTCGGCAAGAAGATCACGGCGTTCGAGACAGTCCAGACCATGATCGCGTTTCTGCTGGCTGCTTCTGGTTTGCTCTACTTCGATCCCGGTGGCGGCGCGGTTATTTTGGGAGTCTTCTGCCTGACCTTGTCCGCGGCAGGTTATGCTTCGGTCTTTGCATTCTTCGACCGCAGTCCGGAACGGGGCAATTCCAAGGTATTTGCCGCCTGGAGCGCTGCGCTCTTTCTCTCAGGCTGCGTTTTGTGCCTTTCTCCATTGTGGATAGCCGCATCTCTGGGCTTGGCTGCGGTTGCAGCGATGGTCCTGGGTACTCGGCTGAAGCGAACGGCTCTTGGATTTCACGGCCTGGTGTATCTGCTGGCTGCCACAATCGCATCGGGTTTGCTGGAGTATGTGTTCGGGGCTCTGGCTGGGCTGCCCTGCGCACCTTCGATGAGCGTTTTGCTGGTCACAGGTTGCGCGATTCTCTGCTATGCGACCCGAAAGTCTTGTGACGGAAAGCGATGGACGGAGCAGGTGCTTTCCCTTGTCTTTGCAACGCTTGCCGTTGGGGCAACGGCGGCGCTGCTGGTGGTTGGGATGATGGGCTTGATGGCATTGAGCGTGAGTCCTGGCCCACACCACCTCGCTTTCATCCGCACATTGACCATCTGCGCGGCGGCTTTGGCGCTCGCCTTCAGCGGCGCGCATTGGCGGCGTGTGGAACTGACTCGGATTGGCTACGCCACGCTGGCGCTGGTCGCTGCCAAGCTGGTGCTTGAAGATATGCGCCACGGCCATCTCGAATTCATAGCCGCCTCTATCTTCCTCTTTGCGGTCACGTTGATCGCGGTTCCGCGCATCGCGCGCATCGAGCATTGACACAAAGCGGGATGGGGTTCGCTGGTGTCTTCTCAGGGAGCTGTATCAACAACGCAAACACACTGGTGGCGCCGCTGATGTATGGTAGGCGCAGAGGTGTTGCCGCGCAGCGCTGAGGCGACCCCTGCACGCCGAGAATACATTGATTTGAACGGAGATTGCTTGGACAGCGAAGACCAGCGTGTTGAACCCCAAAGTCGCAGAAAGAACTTCTTGCGATGGCCCACCGAGATTCTCGGTCCGGCTCCCGGCCTGAAGGAGCTGAATGTGGCTTGCTGGGGCTGGCTTGCCGCTGTGCTGGTGATTCAGTTCTGTTTCCCTCTCCTGTTGCGGATCAAGGCCGGAGCGGGTTGGATTCACATATTTCCCAGCGACTTTGTTTATTTCTATGGCATCGGCCGCATCGTGAATGGTAATCCGCTGGCCAAGCTCTACGATTACAGCCTGCAACTGAAGACATTCAACGAGATCTTCCCGTTCCATACGCACGGAGGCGGCTATGGGCCCAGCCCGTATCCGCCGTTTGTGGCCCTTTTCTTCAGCTTGTTTGCGCGTTTCTCGGTTGTGCCGGCGTTCTTTCTGTGGGCTGGCGTTTCGCTTGCGCTCTATCTCGCCGGAATCGTGGCGGCCGTCAAAGGCGTCTTTACGGGGGAACCTGGCAAAGTTTCGATCATCTTCGCTTCCGCGCTGGCCTTTTGCCCGTTCCTTCAAGACACGCTCAGCAACGGGCAGATTTCCACGCTTGCGGTTTTCGCCGTGGGGTTTGCGGTGATGCTGGAGCGGAAATCAAGGCCGCTTGCCAGTGGGCTGGCGCTTTCGATGCTGGCGTATAAGCCGACACTGCTGCTACTGCTCATCCCCATGCTGCTGCTCACGCGAAGGTTCAAGGCGTTTGGAGGATTCGTTGCGGGCTCGGGTCTGCTGGCGCTGGCGGCCACGGCCTTCGGAGGGCTGCAAATCTGGACGTCCTACGCGCGCTTCCTCGGCGTCTTCAGCCGGTTTGTCGGCTTCAAGGGACAATCGACCTACGACCTGTCGATGTACGTCGATATCAAGTCGTTCATGCAGGCGGTCAGCGGCGGCTGGTCCCAAACTGAGTTGGCTTTCTTCCTCGCGGTGGCCATCGCCATGGCGGTGTGGCTGACAGTGCTGTTCTGGAGCTCTGCGGAAGGCGGCAGGCCCGCGCAGTCCATGGCCTGGGCGACTGCTCTGACATGGACTCTGCTGTTGAATGTTTACGTTCCGGTGTACGATTCTGCGCTGCTGGCGATTGGTGCGGTGCTGACACTGGGAGCGCTGCGAGAACTGGAGTGGAAGACGGCGATGGTCTGGATGAGCTTTCTAGCGGTTTTCACCGGCGTGGCCTCCTGGGAGTTGGAGACGATTGCGCAAAGCAGGGGCATTCAGTATCTGCCTATCCTGCTGGCTGTGTTTGGGTTGGGGCAGCTTTATATTTTGCGCGAGACGATTCGCCGGGGAGCGGCGCAAGCGACTGAGCTTGCGGCAGGGTAAACGCCGTGCTCGGCAGGGATGGGGTCTCAACGTATACTTTTGCAGGGCATACTGTTGGAAACCGCGCGGCATAGGAGCTTTGGGGTGAAATTGAATCTGAACAGCATTGCGATCGTTTCTCTTGCGGTATTGATTGCCATTCCCGGCATTGCGCAAAGCAGCGGGGCGGATACTTTCAAGTCGAAGTGCGCCCCATGCCACGGCGTGGACGGTCTTGCCGCCACTCCGGCCGGCAAGGCGCTGAAGGCCGCGTCGTTCAAGGATCCGGCGATTGTGAAGACTCCAGACGCTCAACTGATCGCGATCATCAAGAGCGGCAAAAACAAGATGCCCAGTTTTGCGGGCAAGCTCTCGGACGACCAGATCAGGGCGGCGCTGGCCTACATCCGGACGCTCCAGAGATAGCAATCAGGCGATAGGCCCGCGGCTTTTTTCTTTGTCGAAAAGGCCATAGCGCTTCAGCATGACAAACCAGAGGACAACTCCGGCTAGAAATAGCCCGAGGAACAAGAGCAATGGAGACCATTGCGTCTTGACGGCAAACTCCTGGGGATGGAAGTAGGGCTTGAGATAGGCGTCGCGCAGGATGTCTCTCATGACGCACATGGTGAGGATGATCAGGCCGGTGATGCCGGAGACGGCGAAGGCGGCCATGCGGATATTGCCCTTGCGCAAAGCCTCAGACATGAGGAAGATGGAGATCAACGACCCCACAACGCCAAAACCGAAGAGGGCAGTGGCCAAGGTGTTGTCTCCCATGAATACCATGCGTAACTCCCGTGGCAGGCTGATGAGGAAACCCATGCCGATCGCAAACTGAGCCATGGTGGCGTACATAAAGGCTTTGCCGCCGAACAGGAAGAGGGATCGCGCATAGTCCGTATCCTGTTTCCATTGGGTCCACGCGATGAGAACCAGCAGCAAGCCGCCCACGGCCACGGCCGCGGTCATGAAGTGCAGATAGCGTGGAAACAGCGTGGGTTCGGAGAGGTTGAGGCTCCAGCCTGAAGCGCTGCTGGAGAAGTACTTGTCTGCCCAATGCGATGGAACCTGGCTCAAAGTGAGGTTGTTGGTGTAGATAAAGCCGATGATGAGCACGAGCGCGATGCTGAAGAGCAGGACGCGCCCGGCTGCGCGGGGCCTGCTCTCGCCGCGATTGGAAACGAAATAGAAGCCATAGTAGGCGGCGATGAGAAACGCGATGACCAGGAACCACGGCCAGGCGATCAGGATGGACGAGGTGTAAAAGTACTGCCCATAGAGAACCTGCACGAAGAGCAGCGGAGCAATGCCCAGGCTGATGGTTGCCGCCATGAAGACGGGCAGTTTTTTAGCAACATCGAGGAAGATGCGGCTCCCGTATGGATTGCTTTTTTGCCGCCAGCGCGCCAGCAGCGCCATCACGGCGCCGCCCAGCATGAAGTTCATGGCCAGGATGTGCAGAAAGAACGTGACGACGAGCAGCGTCTTGAAGACCCAATACGGCGCTGGCAGCGGATTGGGGTCGGGCAGCGGGACTATGCCGGGGTCGAACATCTCAGTTGCCTCCCTGGGCAGCCGGGGCGGCGGCTTGCGCGGGTCGTTGCGTATTCACCCACTGGACAAGCGCCTGGCGCTCATCGTGAGACAACTTCAAATCGGGCATCACCGGAAACATCCCAGGCAAATCCTTGAGGGCGTCGATTGCCGTTTGCCGGTCCCTCGGCAGGTTGGTGAAGAGATGGTCGTCAGGGCGTATCTGATGACACATGGAGCAGTTGCGCTCGAAGACCAACTTGCCGTCCGTGGGGCCGGAGGCGCTTGCAATGGGCGGTTGCAGCGAGCCGAGATAAGCCGCCAAAGCATCGCGCTCGGCGTCGGTTCCTGCGAAGGGGGGCATCACGCCGTTATGCATCAGATAGAGGCTGCCCAGCATGGCGCGAATCTTGGCCTGGTCCCATTGGCGCAAGACGATGTATTGATGGAGGCCCCGGTAACTGGACGGGGTGTGGCAACTTTCGCACTCCACACGGAAAATTTCATGGCCTGCCGCAACCTGGTTGCTTCCGGTAAGTTCCTTTGTGCTGACCCACCGGGCAGACTTGAGAACTCCCGCATCGCCGATTTTGTCTACGGTGAAGCCGCCGTCGCCCGGCATGGCGGCGGAGTAGAGCGAGTTGGCATAAAGGTAGTTCTCGATGACATAGGGCTTGCGCACCGATTCGCGCACGAACTCGAAAGAATCCATGGCGCCAAAGGCAACCAAGGCAACCAGCAAGCTGAAGGCCAGGTGCAGGCGGCCCGGCCTTGCTAGCGCCACCAGCGCCAGCAGGAGTGTTACCCCCAGCAGAATGCAGGCCAGCAAAGCGAAGTGTGTGCCGGTCGGCATGGCTCCGCGCGCGCTGGCCCACAGGTCGGCGGGAATATTGCGAATATACCACCGTGCGAAGACTGGCAGCAGCAAGAGGGATGGCACAGCCCAGAGCGCGCCCCATCGCACAATGCGCGCCTTCAGGGCGGCATCCTTTTGCACGCTGGCGGTGATCAGCGCATAGATTCCGGCCAGTGCCAGCGAAACGCAGGAACGAAAGAACAGGGACGGCAGAAAAGTGGGATTGAAGAACCCGGTCCAGAACTCGTGGTCTTCGATCCAGTGCCCAGGGGTCAGCATGAAGGTGATAATGCCGTTGATGACGACCATGCTGGCAAATGCGGTGATGAAATAGACCCATCCGAACCACTCGTGCCGCTTCGGCTCCAGCTTTTCCCAGCCATAGAGGTAGAGCAGCGCGGCGGTAATCTCCAGGAAGAAGAAGACCCACTCGATGGCCCAGCCCCACACAAAGATATGGATCAGGTTGCTGGTTGCGGTGGGACTGATGAGGCCGATGGTGAACCAGATCCCCACGCCGCTCACGGCTCCGAAGACCACTGTGAGCAGGACAAAGAACCGGGTATGGGCTTTCAACCAGCCGGGGAGCGCCTCATCGTGATTGCGGCGGGCCTTGCGCTCGGTCAAGACCAGGAACAGACCTCCGCCGACCGCGAAGTGGGAGACGAAGACGTGGAGCCCGGCTACCAGCGCCATCAGCAAGCCAGCGCCAAAAGCTACGTCCCAAACCGGATAATTCACGATTGCTTCCTCCATTTTCGGCTGTGGTACCCATCTCAATCTAACACTGAAGATGGTTGCTCCAGGTCTCGTTTTGATGCCTTAAACTCTCCGGCTTCAGACTCCGCAGTTCGCGAATCCAGAGGCAAAGCACGTAAGGAATCGTCTAGGAATTTGTTGAAAATGTAATTCGAAGCCGAGTTTTCGCCTCTCGGGGGCTCAAGCCCGCGTTGATTTTTGCTCCATTTACGGCACGGCTAAAGTCGTGCCCTGAAACAATGCGAGCTTGCAGAGGTTTCCTTGGTTGTCCACTGTCCATCGATCTCCGGACTGTTGAAATGCCGCTTGCTGCCGAAGTAGATGGTATCCGCATTGAAGAGCGGGCGCGCGGGGCGATGCGCGGGCGGGGCGGTTAAGGCTCTGCGCTCGCACGGCGTATGCGGCAACCAACGGAGGCTGCGAGGGTGCTGATTGATCGGCGAAGACCGGATGTGGGGAATGTAACCTGGGAGCATTTGCGGCTGCCGCCGTTTCCTCTGGTGGCCGTGCGCGTGTTGCAACTGGCGAGCAAAGAGAATGTGCAGATGCACCAGTTGAGCGATTTGATCTCGTCCGATCCGGCATTTGCAAGCGAAGTGCTGACGATTGCGAATTCGCTGCTGTATGCGCCGCGGTTTCCGTCGAAGAGCATCCAGCAGGCGATTGTGGTGCTGGGCATCCACAACCTGCAAGGGATGTGCCTGACGGTGGGGGCGCGGACCTATATGGGCAAGTCACTGCATCTGCCATTCATGCAGGTGATATGGCGGCACAACCTGGCGTGCGCGCTGATTGCGGCGCAACTGGCGTCGGCGGGGTTTCTGGATAAGGACACGGCGTACACCGCGGGGATTTTGCACGATATCGGGCGATTGGGGCTGGCGGCGGTGCGCCCCAAGGAGTATGCCGCGCTAATGGAGAAGCACAAAGGATCGGCCGGCAGCATCTTGCCGGCCGAGCGGGAGCTGTTTGGAACGGACCATTGCGAGATTGGCCGCAGGCTGATTTCGGACTGGAATCTGCCGGCCGACTTCGATGCGATTGTCTCGGATCATCATGGGCCAAGGGCGGCGGAGGCCTCGTGGCGCATGGCCGACCTGGTGAACGTGAGTTGCAGGATGGCGGACGCGGCGGGCTTTGCGGCGTTTGCAGGATGCGAGGCGGCACCGTATGGGGAGCTGCTGGACGAGCTTCCGGCGCGGGAGCGCAGGCTGTTTCATCTGAATGTGGAAAGCCTCGCCTTCAGTGTTGCGCCGAAGATTCAGGCGGCGGAGTCGGTTTGAGCGAAGGCCGGGAGCGGGCCGCGCGCGAAGGCGATTGCGGCTGGGAATGGAGGCGGGAACAGTGGAGAGCGCGCTGCGCAGAGACGAGGTGCGCTTGCCGTGGGCTCATTTGCGGGTGCCGCCGTTTCCGCAGGTTGCCATCAAGATCATGCAGCTTGCCAACAATGAAAATGTGCAACTGCACCAGTTGAGCGATCTGATTGCGACAGATCCCGGGTTTGCCAGCGAAGTGCTGATGGTTGCCAATTCTCCTCTGTATGCGCCGCGGTATCCGGCCACGGGCATATTGCAGGCGATAGCGGTGCTGGGCGCGAACCAACTGCAAGGCATGTGCCTGCTGGTTGGGGTGAGAACCTACCTTGGGAAGTCGCTGAAGTATCCCGCGCTGCGGGAGCTTTGGCAGCACAATCTGGCGTGCGCGCTGATTGCCAAGGAGCTGGCTGCGGCGGGGTTCATGGACAAAGACCTTGCGTATACGGCGGGCATTCTGCACGATGTCGGCAGGTTTGCGCTGGGTGTGATCCGGCCGAAGGAGTATGGCGCCATGCTGGGGGCGCATCGAGGCTCGGCGGCAAGCATACTGGAAGCTGAGCGGGAGCTTTTTGGGTGGGATCACTGCGAAACGGGACGCAAGCTGATTGTGGACTGGAAGCTCCCTTCGGATTTCGACGCCATTGCGAGCGATCATCATGCGGCGCGGCGGGCGGACGGCGGCTGGAGCATGGCGGAGCTGATCAAGGTGAGTTGCGGAATGGCGGACGCGGCGGGGTTTCCGGCGTTTGAAGGATGCGAGGCGGCCACTTTTGGCGATTTGCTGGAGGCGCTGCCGGCGCGGGAGCGGGGGATGTTCCATTTCGAGGTGGATTCTCTGGCGCAGACGATTGCTGCGGGAATTCAGGCGGTGGAGTCGGTTTGAGGGAATGCGCAGGACGGCGCTTTTATCTTAGAAGAACTCAATCTTAACCACTTCAAACCACAGTCTTCGATTGCTCCACCTCTGCTAATGAAGCATGAGTTTGGCCTTAGCAAGTTGGCATTATGGCCTGGAGGAGGCGGTGGAAATCTCTTCGGCGGTGGCCTTGATTGCGTTGAAGACGGAAACGGCCGTGAGCCAGTCCCCCTGAGCGGGATGGAAAGGTGAAGAGCTGCGCTGCTGCAACTGTTTCGCAAATCGCGTGTCTAACCACACAGGGGGAGTTCGCCCCGAAAACCATGAAGAGACTCTTGCGCAGTTTCGCCTTCCTCACGCTCGCGGGGGTTCTAGCCTTCTGCGCCGCCGCCCAAGCCCAATCCGGCGAGTTCACCGTCTCCCAGCACGGTCACCCGGTGGGCACGGCCTTCTTCCACTTTACAGACAGTCCCCAAGGGTATAGCTCTACCTCGGTGGTTCGCATTGCAATGCGGGGCCTGGACTATGCGCTTTCAAAGACCGAAGTGCTTTCCCCGGCCAACCAACTCCGCCACGTCCAGTTGAGCGCCATTGTCAACGGATCAGCCGTCAACGTCACCTCCGCTCCCGACGCTGCCCAGATCCTGCTCAACGTATCCTCCGACGGGCGCAGCTCTACCGCTCGCCTTGATTCGCATCCCGCTGCCGTCTTCCTTCCTGACTTCGATCCGGGGGCTCTGGAAACTCTGCTCGCGCTTGCAGTGGCGGGCAACAATCGCGATCTGTGGGCCATCCTGCCCAAGCAAACCGGCTCGCAGATCGGCTCCGTCCAGCCCATCCAGCTCGCTACCTTTGCCGACGAGAAAGGAACGCTCGACGGCAAGCCGGTCATGGTTCATCATTTGGTCGCCACCATAGCCGGCGCGACGACCCACCTGTTTTCAGGGCCTGAGAACCAGCTTCTCCAGGCCGAACTCCCCCAGCAGGGGTTTGCATTGGTCCGCAAAGGCTTTGTGCTGACTCCGCCTGCCAACGCTGGTGTGCCACCCGAGCAAAGCGCGCCGCCCGAGCAGCAGTAATCTCCGTCTACACTTCCCCGGTTCCGCTACAATGCTGAGCTATGGGTGAGCAACCTCAGGAGACTGTCGCGATCGACTTCACGGTCGGCATCGGCGACGGTAAATTCAGCGCTACCGCAGTAGTCCCTGCGGGGCAGACCAACCTCACGCAAATCCTGCCCGTCATCCAAGCGCTCGAGGATTCGCTGATCTTGGGCGTGACCGCGCAAATGGCTCAGACAGGCCGCGCCATCTCCTGCAAGGCGGGCTGCGGAGCCTGTTGCCGCCAGATGGTTCCCCTGAGCATCTTCGAGGCCGAGGCTCTCAGCACCTGGATTCGCACATTGCCCGAAGCACGCCAGCAGGAACTCGCCGGCCGCTTTCATCAGGCGCTGCTCAAGCTCTCGGCCGCGGGACTCATTGATCGCATGGTCAATGAAGACTGGCTTGCCACCACACCATCCGCCCGCCAATTAGCCCTCGACTACCTCTACCAGCGCGTCGCCTGCCCCTTTCTCGATGATGAGTCCTGCTCCATTCACGCCATCCGCCCCCTCGTTTGCCGCGAATATCTCGTGACCTCCCCTCCGGAATATTGCTCCGATCCCGCCAACCTGCAGACCGTTCCAGTTCGGTTGCCGCTCAACTTTTCCCGCATTTTGAACACGATCGGGGCTGAGCTCGAACAGAGTATCCGCTGCTGGATTCCGCTTGTCTTCCTGTTTGCGTGGATGAAAGGCGACGCTCACCCCGGCGAAAGGATTGCCGGAGACGGTCCGCAGGTGCTCTATGAATTTGTAAAGCGGATCAGCGCGGCCTATTTGCCCTCGCCCGACGCCGAGCCTAATCCAGCCGAATAGGGTTTTTTGTGCTGGACACCCGTCCCCGCGCTGTCATGTTCAGACTGCTCGTCCGGCGGCCACTCCCGAGGCCCACGCCCACTGGAAGTTGAATCCGCCCAGGTGGCCGGTCACATCCACCGCTTCGCCGATAAAGAAGAGTCCCGGCACGGCCCGCGCTTCAAGAGTCCGCGCCTGCAAGCCATCGGTGCTCACGCCTCCGGCTGTCACCTCGGCCTTCTCGAAGCCTTCGGTTCCAACGGGATGGAGCGGCCAGCGGCGCAGGCGCAGCTCGGCGGCCTCGATGGCTGGATTCGACCAACCCGCTGGACTGCCTGCCTGCGCCAAATGGCTAGCGAGGCGCTGGGGCAGCACCTCGCGCAACGCCTGCTTGAGTGCTTCCCTATCTCGTCTTGCTCCCGGCTTGAGCAGCGCCCCCAGCACACCGCCCCTGGAAGGAGAATCGGGAGCAAAATCCAGCAGCAGTTCATCTCCCGGCCGCCAATAGGAGGAAGCCTGCAAGATTGCCGGCCCGCTCAGCCCGCGATGGGTGACCAGCATTTTTTCGCGGAACTTCGCATTGCCTGCCTGTGCCACAACTTCAGCGGCGACACCTGCCAACGCTGTCCAGCCCGCTTCGCCGCCCCCTAGTACAAGCGGAACCAGCGCCGGCCTGGGCGCAACCACTGCCAGCCCGAACTGCCGGGCCAGATCGTAGGCCAACCCAGAGGCTCCCATCTTGGGGATGGACAATCCACCCGTCGCCACCACCAGCGCGCCAGCTTGAAATTCGCCGCTCGAAGAGAAAACATGGAATCCACCGGAAGTGTGCTTCACCTGAACCCCATGCGCGTTCATGACCAGCTCGACGCTGCCTTTCTCGCACTCTGCCAGCAGCATGTCGAGAATCGCCCGCGCCGAGCTGTCACAGAAGAGCTGCCCCAGCGTTTTCTCATGCCAGCGAATCCCGTAGCGTTCGACCAGCTCGATAAAGTGTTGAGGCTTATAAAGCGCCAGCGCCGACTTGGCGAAATGCTTGTTTTCAGAGAGGAAGTTGCCCGGCTCGCAGTGCAGATTTGTAAAATTGCAGCGCCCGCCGCCCGAGATAAGAATCTTGCGCCCAGGCTGTCCATTGTGCTCCAGCAGCGCCACGCGCCGCCCGCGCTGGCCGGCCGTCGCCGCGCACATTAGCCCAGCCGCTCCCGCGCCCAAAATGATGACATCGAATTGGCGCGGGGCGGCTGGCATAGGGTCTCGATCAGGATAGCTGTTGCGATTCAGTTTTGGAGGCGTCAGCATTTTGAAGCGCGCGGGATAGTTTTCACAGGGTCATCCGAGTCAAGGTTTCCAATGAACCTTCGGAGCCTTCAGCTTGGCCTTCCGGGCCGCTGAGCCTCGCCACTCCCGCGTTCCATGCCGGCCGGTTTGGGGCTTCCCTCGCGGGCAAGGGCATTGGCGATTATGTCCGTGCGGGATTTATGATCATTCTTCATAGATGACCGCGAGGCACTAATGACTAATAGTCATATTATTTGCGCGTGGCCCTGGTCGCACACCGAATTTCATTAAGTCGAGGGTGCCCCCTCGGCGGGGGTTGACATCGTCATCGGGACCGGGGCCACCTGCCGTGTTCAAGTCGTTCTACCGATCATGGAGACGACGCCGGGGTATTCTGGTTTTGGATTGCCACAAATTCAAGCTTATCGTGCCCATTCTCCCTGAAAGCAAGCGACTGTGTGCGCCAAATGCCCCCTTGTTTTCGCACACGCGCATAGAGCATTCCCCTGCCGCGCTGGCCGGAAACAGAGATAGCAATTTTGGCGTCGTCTGCAGTCACACTACCATAATCGAACTCTCCTATCTTAAGAGGGAGGCCAAGTCTTTCTTTCAGAACTGGATTCACATCAGCCGTAGCAATTGCGACTTTGGTTGCTTCGAAGTTTTTCATCGGAGCGGGGTCATATTTCAGGTTGTAAGATATAACAACCATTACAAGAACAATCAGTCCCAAATAGGTGCCCCAAAGCAGTTTTCGATGCTTCACGACAAATGTCTGATACCGGGTAGGAACAAAATCTGCAGGGTCTTTATTGATCTGGATGCCGCACCCTCGGCATATTCCCACAAAGAATTGCCGTCCGTCCAGACGCGCTCCGCAATTTGGACACCGAAATCCCAGGTATCGAAAGAATGTATAGCCCATAAATATTGCATAAGGAAATATCAAAAGAGAAAGTGGCTCCAGTCGATGATTCAATGAGGATATTTCCAATATCAGAGCCAAGGATGGAAACCATCCCAAGAAAAGAATGATAAACCTTCGCTTGATCTGCCGATATCCATTCCACATTTGTGGAGCCTCATTCCGTATCTGCATTGTCGGCCAGGTGTCCCAGGTCTCGCCTTTGAAACCTGGGATTGCGTGCCCAACTACGCCGGTTGCGCCAGCAGGATAATCAATTCCATTTGCGGATTAAGAAGATCGGCGGGGGCGTAGACGGCGAAATTCCGGGCGCGCTGCACCGATTCCCAGATGGGGCCGGACGCCTCGATGGCGAAATACTTGTGGCGCAGTTTTACCGGGATCGACCGGGGCGGCGTGGCCACATATTGAAGGCGCAATCCAGCCAGCGCGTTGCGGATGAGCGTCTCAAGCTGGGTAGCGGAGCAGGCTTTGAGCAGTTGCGGGGCGCGCTCGATCAGCTCCGCGTCGCGAATGTCCGCCGAGATGGCCAGATAGAAGCGGGAACCCTCGAAATAGGCATCCTTGTCGATCGAGGTGGCGTAGATGGTATCCCGAACCATTTTGAGAGGGAGCGCGACGAAGTTGCTGGGGACCACGGTCTCGAGCATGACGCGGATGAGCCGATCGAGTTCCCCAAAGCATGTGCCAAGCTGCTCGTGGTTGTAAGTGGGCAGGTCTCTGGGGGCAATCTTGCTAGAGAAAGCAGTCAGAGCGCCGCCCAGGTCGGAGAACTCATTGAAGAGCTGCTCGGGCTGAATATTGCTCGATTCCAAAAAGTGGCGCAGCACGGGCAGATGGCTGTTGATGGTGTAGAGCAGCCAGAAATTGGCCACGTCCGAGGCGGTAAAGTCGGCCAGGGACTGGTTCTTCTGGCGGCGGCTGCCGGAAAGCTGGCTGCTGCGAGCCACCAGCAGCTCCACCATATTACTAAGGATGCGCTTGAGGGTGGGGTGCGCATGGATGTCGATGAGGGGTGGAATATAGGCCGGGTCCACTTGGTAGATGCCGGTCTCGGACCTAAGAATGCGCATGAAGGGCAGCACCACCGACCCTTCGCGGCTTTCGCCCTCGGCCAATATCTGCAGGTTCTTGCGAGCCACTTGGACCGGCTTTTCCCCGCTGCCGGTATTCTCGTCGCGGACCATGAGCAATTGCGCCAGAAAACGGGTGCTCACGCGCCCCCGGTCCACTGAGACGTTCATTCCCCCCTGTAGGTACTCGGGCACGGCGAGGTAAAAGATGCAGCTGTGGCGTCCATCGAGGAAGCATTCGTCGAGTAGCCGAGCCGGCGGCGGGTATTCCGAGGCGGGAATATCCAGCGGCATGGCATCGGGGAAGATTCCAGAGGCGCGGGTGATCGCCAGCCTGCCCTCGGAGAGAGCCTTGGTATCGATCTGAATCTCGCGAAAACCCCAGGAGCGGGCGTTCAGCGAGTCGAGATAGAACCGGGCGCTGTCTTCAACAAAGCGCTCCTGCGCCTGCAGGTGCTGGGGCGAGAGAAACGTGCCTTTGGACCAGATGACGGGTTGAAGCTGTCGCATGTGCTGAGTAACCTCGGTTGAAATGTGATGTTACCGGTTCAGGCGCGGCGGTGTCCAAGCCGGGGTGCGGGGACGCGCGGCAAATCCACGCACATGGTCGCATAGGTCGTACAAAAGAAAGAAAAATATTTTTTCGCAACATCTCCGTTTGGTCTGGGTTAGGTTAATATGAGGCTGTCAAAGATTCCTCTGGACAGCAAACCCCATCCTGTGGTTTCTTTGGAATCATCGGTTCAATCCGCAGTTCCCCGCATTTCAGGAGCAATATGGCTAGAGAGAGTACCCAGCAAAAACTGAGTCGCGTCCGGGCTCCCCGGGTGCAGATCACTTATGACGTCGAGGTTGGAAACGCCATCGAACTGAAGGAGTTGCCCTTCGTGATGGGGGTCTTGGGCGATCTGACCGGGCAGCCCGAGAAGCCGCTTGCAGCCTTGAAAGATCGTAAGTTTGTTGAGATCAACCCCGATAACTTCGACAGCGTGCTGAAAGGCATGTCGCCCCACTTGAAGTTTTCCGTAGCCAACAAGCTGAGTTCCGACCCAAGGGCCGGTCAGGTGGCCGTCGATTTGAATTTCGAAAAATTCGACGATTTTTCGCCTGCGAATGTAGCCTCGCAGGTCGGTCCGATCAAGGATTTGCTTGACCTGAGGACAAGGCTGTCGAACCTGCGGGGCAGCCTGCAAGGCAACGACCAGTTGGATCAGGCCTTGTTCGACGCGGTTTCCAAAACAGATGAACTCAATAAGCTGAAGGCCGAGATTGGGGCAGAGGGGGACAAACATGAGTAGCTCGGCGAACCCGTTGGCGGCTCAGGCCGTCGAAACAACGACTACAGAAACGTCACTGCTGGATCAGATTGTCTCTCAGGGACGGTTTGGCCAGGACACCATTGCCCAGGAACGCGGCAAGGACATGGTGAAGGAGTTCGTCAACCAGGTTCTTGAGGGCAAAATGACCCTCAGCCGCGACGCCGAGGCAACCATCGGAGCGCGCATTGCCGATATTGACCGTCTGATCTCGCTGCAACTGAATGAGGTTTTGCATCATCCGTCGTTTCAAAAACTCGAGGCGACGTGGCGCGGCATCAAGCACCTGCTTGACCAGAGCGAAACCAACGACATGCTCAAGATCAAGCTGCTGAATGTCTCCAAGAAGGATCTTCTCAGGGATTTGCAGCGCGCGCCGGAGTTCGATCAGAGCGCCTTCTTCAAGAAGGTGTACGAAGAGGAGTTCGGCGTATTTGGTGGTGCTCCTTTCGCGGCGCTGGTGGGCGACTATGAGTTCGGCCGCGGCGGCGAGGATGTGGAGTTGCTTGAGAAGGTTTCGCAGGTTGCTTCAGCGGCTCATGCGCCCTTCCTTTCGGCAGCCGCGCCTGAGATGGTTAACCTCAGCGACTTTGCGCAGTTGACCGGCATCCGCGATGTTTCCAAGGTCTTCGACAGCACCGAATATGCCAAGTGGAAGTCGTTCCGCGCTTCGGACGATTCCCGCTACGTGGCCCTCACTCTGCCTCACGTTTTGATGCGCGAGCCTTATGGGCAGGAAACCAGGCCGATCGACGAGTTTGCCTACGAAGAAGGGGTCGACGGCAAAGATCATTCGAAGTATCTGTGGGGAAATGCGGCCTATGCCCTGGGGGCGCGGCTGACGCAGTCCTTTGCCAAGTTTGGCTGGTGTGCATCCATTCGCGGCGTGGAGAATGGTGGCCTTGTGGAAGGGCTGGCCACACACAACTTCCGCACCGATGACGGCGATGTGGCCTTGAAGTGCCCCACGGAGGTCAGCATTACCGACCGCCGCGAAAAGGAACTTGCCGACCAGGGTTTTGTGCCGCTGGTGCATTGCAAGGGAACGGACTACGCCGCCTTCTTCAGTGTGCAAACGGCCAACAAGCCCAAGGTTTACGACAAGCCTGAGGCCAATGCCAACGCAAGGCTTTCGGCGCAGTTGCCCTACATGCTTGCTATGTCGCGTTTCGCGCATTACCTCAAGGCCATGATGCGCGACAAGCTGGGAAGCACCATGAGCCGCTCACAGGCCGAGCTTTTCCTCAACCAGTGGATCGCGAATTATGTGATTGCGGACGATAACGCGTCGCCCGCTGCAAAGTCCGAGAGGCCTTTGCGGGAAGCGCGCATCGAGGTCATGGAGGTAGCTGGAAAACCTGGAGCTTTGCGTGCCGTCGCGTTCCTGCGCCCCCACTTCCAGTTGGATGAACTTACTGTCTCTTTGAGGCTTGTAGCGGATCTTCCCCAGCCGGCTGGCAAGTAGATCGGCCTCTTGTCTCTTGAACCCTCAATCCCCAACCGGCCTGCGACGCAGGCCGAATACGAAAGGATTCCCACATGGCAGTTGATTACTACTTGAAACTCGATGGCATTCCGGGCGAGTCGGTCTCCGACGGCCACAAGGATGAGATCCAGCTCCTTTCCTTCAGTTGGGGCGGCCACCAGGTCTCTTCAGTTGGGCATACGGGCGGTTCAGGCGCCGGCAAAGTCGACCTTGCCGACCTCAACATCGTGAAGGTCGTCGACAAGGCGACCACGCCGTTGTTCAAAGCGCTGGTGAGCGGCACGCATATCAAAACCGGCGTTCTCACCGCGGTCAAGACGGGTGCTGGCAAGGGCGGCAAGCCGTTTATCACCATTTCCTTGAAAGAGCTTTTTGTGACCTCGCTTCAGATCAGCGCGTCAACCGAGATTCCAACCGCGAGCGTCACGTTTAGCTACAACGAAGTCAAGCACGAGTACAGCACGCAGAATGAGCAGGGCATTCTGACCACGACCGGATCGACAACTTACAACACAAAGTCAAATTCTGTTACCTAAGGGACAATGACACCACTGGCGCTGTACCGCGAAGGGAAACTGCGGGAAGCCATCAAGGCGCTTGGCGAAGAGTTGCGATCCAATCCTCTCGACGCCAAGCGCCGCACGTTCCTGTTCGAGCTTCTATTGTTTGCCGGCGAGTACGACCGGGCAGAGAAGCAGCTGGATCTTCTGGCGGGAGCGAATGCCGAGGCTGCCGCGGGAACCCTACTCTATCGAAGTGCGCTTCATGCCGAGCGCACAAGGCAAGCCATGTTCGCAAACCATGAAACTCCTCCTCTAGTCGAAGAGGCCGTTCATGGCGGGGCTTGGAACGGAACCGAATTCAGCGAGTTCAGCGACGCGGACCCGCGCATCGGAGCCAATCTCGAGGTCTTCCTCGCCGGCAGTTACACTTGGATTCCTGTCCATTATCTTCGCAAGGTCGTGATTGAGCCTCCCGCCAATCTGCGCGACCTGATTTGGGCGCAAGCACGCGTGGAAACCAGCGCCGACTTTCGCTTGCAGGAACTTGGCGAGGTGCTTCTTCCCGTTCTTTGCCCGCTTTCTTCGCGCCATGCGGAAGAAATCGTCAACCTGGGCCGCGAATCGGCTTGGGAACTTGACGACAAGTATGGCGAAGTTCCATACGGAGCGAAGACGATTCTCATCGACGGAAACGAAGTCCCACTGCTGCATATTCGCAGCGTAGAGTGGCACGCGCCAGAGAAGGAGTCTCAAGATGCCTCTGCGTGAGGATTTGCTTACGCCGATTGCAGGAGAGAATCCATCGGGCGCGGACCTTTACTACGACAAGGTCTTCGATCAGATCAAGGAAGCACGCAAAGAAGACGAAGACGATCTGCCCGAGGGCGCCTGGGGACGGGCCCAGAAGAAGAAGGCGGATCATCGAGCGGTCGTCAAGCTGGCGGGCGATGCGCTGGCTGCAAAAAGCAAGGATCTTCGCCTGGCCGCCTGGCTTGCGGAATCGCAGCTCAGAATCGAAGGCTTCAAGGTTCTTGCCCCCGGCATCGACCTGCTTCTCGGGCTTCAGCAGGCATTCTGGCCCACGCTCTATCCCATGATCGAGGAGGGCGGGGATCTTGAGTTGCGCTCGCTCGCGGTCGAGTCGGCGGCACGGCAGATTGTACTCGCCCTTCGCAAGGCGCCGCTCACCCGCAGCGGCCTGAGCTACGAAGACTATTTGGAGTCTCGCGCGGTCGGCTATGAGAAAGACGCAACTACAGACGCAAAGCAGGAAGCCCGCGCCGACGCCATCAATCACGGCAAGTTGAGCGCCGAGGATTTCGACCACGCCTTTTCCGGAAGTCCCAAGAGCCTCTATGCCGAAGCGGACGCCGCACTGACGGAGGCGCTCCAGGGGACAGAGCGCCTCGACGAATTCCAGAAGGAAGCATACGGCGATTTCTCGCCCAATCTGATCAAGCTGCGGGAAGGGCTGGAAGAAATTCATCAGCTCGTGGAATCGCTGCTGAACGAGAAGCGCAAGACCGAGCCAGATCCCATAGCCAAGCCCGAAAAGCCGGCGCCGGAAGCCGCCGGCGAAGATTCTGTGGCGGGCCAAACATATCAGGGCGAGGGGGGCGAGGCGTCTGGCGACTCGGTTCCGCGCAGATCCGCCGCAGCGGGGCCGCTGAGTGGCATAGCCGATGCCTATGCGCTGGTTGTCGAGAGCGCGGAGTTTCTGTTTGAAAAAGATCCCAGGTCTCCAATTCCTTATCTTGTGTGCGCCGGATTGCGCCTGGGGGAAACGCGCATGCAGGGAGAAGCGCCTGTGCCGGGATTTGCGGTGGGGCCGAGTTCGGCCATCCGGCAGTCCCTTCGGGCGCTGGCCGCGCGGGGAGCGTGGCATGAACTGCTGAGCGCCTCCCTTCCCATTCTGGCCAGCGAGTGCGCCAGGGCCTGGCTCGATCTGCATCGCTACATCTGGCGCGCTGGGCAGGAGACCGAGGCGCCAGCGATCTCCGCGGCGGTGGTGGGTACGATAAAAAGCTTGCTCGCCGTCCGGCCCGAGTTGCGGCACTGGACTCTGGAAGACGACACCGGTGCAGCGAACCCTGAGACGCAGCAGTGGCTGGATGCAACCGTTCTGCAATAATCCGGGAATTGGCCTAGCGGCGATTGCGGGAGGGGAAGTTGGCAAGAGCCAAGTCGGAAGTTCCGATTACGCAGTCCTTGATTGATCGGCTGGTCGATCGGGAACCATGGCCGGAAACCCGCTCTGCGTCGATCAACATGTATCGCGAATCGCTCAAAAGGGATGTGGAATGGCTGCTGAATACCAGGCAGCCAGTCATTCCGGAGCTGGAGTCCTATCCAGCCACTGCCACATCGGTGCTGAATTACGGGTTGCCTGACATCCACAGTTTCGACGGCTCCGCGGGCAAGGAGCAGAATGCGCTTACAGTGGCTTTGGAAAAGTGTATTCGAACCTTCGAGCCGAGAATCACCCAGCCCCGTGTTTTTTTGACACGAACGGATTTGCTCAGCAGAAGCCTGCGCTTTCACATCGAAGGCCAGGTCGTTTACGAGAACATGGATGAAGAGATCAAGTTCGATACAGTGCTGGAATTGATCAGCGGCGCATACGAGGTAAAGTAGGGTAAATGCGCGAAGAACTGCTGGAATACTATGAGCGCGAGCTGACCTATCTGCGCCAGATGGGCGGGGAGTTTGCGCGCAAGTATCCCAAGGTCGCCGGGCGGCTTTTGCTCGATCCAGATCGCTGCGACGACCCTCATGTCAATCGGCTCTTAGAGGGCTTCGCGCTGCTGGCCGCCAGGGTCCATCGCCGCATCGACGACGATTTTCCCGAGATCTGCGAATCGCTGACGAGAATCATCCATCCGGGCTATTTGCGCCCCATTCCATCCATGACCATTGTGGAGTGTCAGCCAGACCCTGCCCAGGGGAAGAAGACCGCAGGAACCCGTATTCCCAGAGGAACGCAGTTGGTCACCAAGGCCACTGTCGATGGGCTGCCTTGCCGCTTTCGCACGGCATACGACGTAGAAATCTGGCCCTTTTCGGTGGCGGCGGCGGAGTGGCGGCAGCCAGAACGAATGCAGCGGCCGCCGCGCTCGTCTACAGGAACGCAGGCAGTAGCGGCAGTTCGCTTGCGGCTGCGCTGTCAGATGGACTTGGTTTTTTCAGGCCTACCGCTTTCGCGCCTGCGTTTTCATTTGGCTGGCGATGCCAGCGTGGTCTATTCGCTCTATGAGCTTCTCAGCGAGAAATGCATCGAGATTCAGCTTCGCGATCCGAAGGACGAGAAAAAGCTGATCAGCCTGGAGCCCGCCCGGCTGCGCATGGTGGGCTTCGACGCCGAAGAAAGCCTCTTGCCCTTTGAGCGACGTTCGATGGACGGGCATCGGCTTCTCCAGGAGTACTTTGCGCTTCCTGAAAAATTTCTCTTTTTCGACCTCGAAGGCCTGGAGCCGCTGGCGCAAGCTGGCTTTGGTGAAGAGGCCGAGATCGTATTCCTGTTTTCCAGCTTTGAGCGGGCCGAACGCCAACAGGTGCTGGAGCTGGGCGTCAATGAGCGCACCTTTCGCCTGAGCTGCACGCCGGCCATCAATCTCTTCCCGCAAGGAGCGGAGCCCATCCTGCTGAGTCAAACCCGTCACGAATACACCGTCATTCCGGATAACCGCCATAACGATGTCATGGAGGTATTCAGCATTGAAGAGGTCACCGCGACCAATCCAAGGCTGCGGCAATCGGTGGCGCTAGAGCCCATGCATGCGTACCGGCATCAGACCCGCAGCCGCGAGGGGCTTGCCTTCTGGAACGCCACACGGCACATGAATGAGCTGGGTGAGCGGGAACCGTCCACAGTTTCCATCTCGGTGGTTGACTTGACCGGCAATTTCACTGACCCCGAGGCCGACGTGCTCATGGTGCGGGCGTTGTGCAGCAATTTCGACTTGCCTTCCCGTTTCCACTTTGGCGCAGAAACCGGCGACTTTGAAGCGGTTGGCTACGCGGCTGCCAAAACCGTGATTGGGTTGCGGCGTCCCACCGCAAGCGTCAATCCACCCGTTGGAGAGGGCCACCTGTGGCGGCTGATTTCGCTGCTCTCGCTGAACTATCTTTCGCTCAACGAAGAGGGCCGCACCGCCATGCAGGAGATTCTGCGGCTGCATAATCTCACCGACTCGACGGCCAGTGACAATCAAGTGGGATCGATCCTCAAGATGAACTCCGCGCCCAATTTTGCGCTGGTAGACTCGGCATACGGGCTGATTCCCGCGCGGGGAACCCAGGTGGAAATGGAGTTCGACGAGCAACAGTTTGCAGGCAGCGGCTTGTACTTGTTTGCCGCCATCCTCGATCGTTTTCTTGCCGGTTACGCAGCAATGAACAGCTTTTCGCAATTTACTGCGCGAAGCACCCTACGAAAGGAGGTGCTGGGAAAATGGCCGCCGAGAGCTGGAACGCAAGCCCTGCTGTAACCGTGCAGACAACGTCGAGCGACGAAAAACCCGAGTTAGCCAATCTTCGCAGGATGCTGGACGAAGAGCCTTTTCGCGTGCATTTCTTTCAGGCGGTGCGCCTGCTCCAGAAGATGGAGACCGGCCTCAAGCCGGTTGGGTATTTCATCACCCCGCAAGGAGAGACCATCCGCTTCTCGTCGCGTACTTCGCTTTCGTTTCCGCCCAGCGAGATTCATGAGTTGCACCGCGAAGAAGGCGGCCAGACAAGGATGACCGTGGAGTTCATGGGGCTTTGCGCAGCAATCTCCGTGATGCCGGCGCCTTACACTGAATTCCTGCTCTCGCGCATCAGGCAAAAAGATTATGCGATGGAAGACTTTCTGAACATCTTCAACCATCGCATGATTTCATTCTTCTACCGGGGCTGGGAAAAGTACCGTTTCTTCATCGAGTACGAGCGAACCAGAGAAGATCGCCTTTCCGCCCACCTGCTCGATCTGCTGGGCCTTGGCACGGAGGGCTTGCGCAATCGCGGTGGAATTCCGGACGATGCGTATCTGAACTATGTGGCGCTCTTGGCGCGCCATGTGCGTTCCGCGGCTTCGCTCAAGCAGATTCTCGAAGACTACTTCGGGGTGGATGTGCATATCCAGCAGTTTGCCGGCGCATGGCGCAAGCTGAGCACAGAGAATCAGACATCGTTTTCGGGCTTCGGCGGACCGAGCGAGCGTCTGGGGGTCGGGGTTGTGGCTGGGGATGAAGTTTGGGATCATCATGGGCGCATCCGCATTGCCCTGGGGCCCATGCCCTTCCAGCAGTATTTGAAGTTCCTGCCGGGGCAGGAGGCCTATCGCGAGCTGGTCGCGTGGTTACGGTTTTATTCCAATGGGAGCTATGAAACGGAAGTACAGTTGGTTCTTGCGCGCGAGGATGCGCCGGCCTGCGAGCTGGGGTCGGGGGGCGCCATGCGTCCGCAACTGGGGTTGGTTAGCTGGCTGAAGACCAAGCCCCTGGGGCGCGATCCCGCAGACGCAACGTATCTGGTGCAATGAGAGATTTTCAACACAGAGGAGATGGACGGTCATGAGAACGATAACCAATCAGGCACTTATCCGGAGATTGAATCATGCTTCGCATGCGGCGCTTGACGCTGCAGTTGGGTTGTGCGTGGCGCAGACGCATTACGAAGTTGAGATCGAGCACTACCTATTGAAGTCGCTTGATAGCACAGACAATGACATTTCCGCGATCCTCAAACATTTTGGGATCGATCGCTCCAGGTTGACCAAGGAGTTGGAGCGCAGGCTCGACTCTTTGAGGCGTGGCAATGGAGGCTCGCCCGGTATCAGCCCGAACTTCATGAAGATGCTCGGCGAAGCTTGGACAATTGCCAGCCTCGACGTTGGTGCCAGCAAGATCCGCACTGGTTTCACGCTGCTTGCCCTGCTGAGCAATGACGAACTCGCCGGGATCGCTAGGGACATCAGCAGGGAACTGCAGGCCATCAACGCCGAGGGCTTGCGCAGCGCCTTCTACGAGATTGTGGCGAAGTCCGCTGAGACGCAGACCAGTCTGGCTGCTGCGGCTGAAGGGGTTGCTGAGCGCGCCGGCGCGCCAGACGGTGTGCCTTCCCCATCGGGCGGCAAGACCCCGCACCTGGATCAGTACACGGTGAACATGACTGCGAACGCCAAGGCCGGAAAGATCGATCCGGTGCTGGGCCGCGACCAGGAAGTTCGTCAGATGATCGACATTCTCATGCGTCGCCGTCAGAACAATCCGATTCTCACCGGCGAGGCGGGCGTGGGCAAAACGGCCGTGGTCGAGGGCTTCGCCAACCGCGTTGTCAGCGGCGATGTGCCGCCGGCATTGCAGGGAGTGCATCTGCACAGCCTCGATCTGGCTCTGTTGCAGGCCGGCGCGGGAGTCAAAGGCGAGTTTGAAAATCGCTTGAAGGGGCTCATCAACGAAGTCAAGTCTTCGACTGAAAAGATCATCCTCTTCATCGATGAAGCGCACACCATGATTGGCGCGGGCGGCGCGGCGGGTCAGAACGACGCGGCAAACCTGCTCAAGCCCGCGCTGGCTCGCGGTGAGCTGCGCACCATTGCCGCCACCACCTGGTCGGAATACAAGAAGTACTTCGAAAAGGACCCGGCGCTCGCCAGAAGGTTCCAGGTTGTCAAGGTTGAAGAACCGACCGAAGAGGTTGCCTGCACCATGCTGCGCGGCATCAAGGCCTCGCTTGAGAAGCATCACAACCTGCGCATCCTCGATGAGGCGGTTACCGCGACGGTGCGGCTGTCGCATCGCTATATCGCTGGCCGGCAACTGCCAGACAAGGCCGTGAGCGTGCTCGATACGGCCTGTGCGCGGCTCGCTCTAGGGCAGAACTCCACGCCTCCGCGCCTCGAGGATTTTCTTCGCCGCATCGACGCACTCGAAGTACAAAAGCGTGTTCTAGAACGCGAGACCAAGATTGGCGGAGACCATGCCGAGAAGCTTGCGGAGATCGAGACTCATCTGGATGCAGCGAAACTGGAGCGGGACATTCTCGCCGAGCAATGGGAAAAAGAAAAGGCTCTGACAGAAAAGATTCGCAAGCTCCAAGAGGGGCTTGAATCAACCGAGAAAAAAGACGGCGATGCTCCGAAGGATGAGAGCGCCGTGCGGGCCGAGTTGGCGGCACTTGAAAACGAACTGGCCACGCTCCAGGGCGAGAGGGGCATGCTGCGCGTCTCCGTGGATGCGCAGATCGTCGGCGAAGTGATCTCAGCCTGGACCGGAATTCCCCTCGGCAAGATGGTGCGCAATGAGATCGAAACCGTGCTTACGCTCGATGAGCATCTGAAGAAGCGGGTCATCGGCCAGGATCACGCGCTGGCCGCAATTGCGCAGCGGATTCTTACTTCGCGCGCCAACCTGGACGATCCGGTCAAGCCCGTCGGCGTATTCCTGCTGGTTGGCCCCAGCGGTGTTGGAAAAACCGAAACGGCCATCGCCCTTGCCGACGTTCTCTACGGCGGCGAACGCAACATGATTACCATCAATATGTCGGAGTTTCAAGAAGCCCACACGGTTTCAACGTTGAAGGGTTCGCCCCCAGGATATGTCGGCTACGGCGAAGGTGGCGTGCTCACTGAGGCGGTTCGGCGCAGGCCCTATTCGGTTGTGCTGCTCGATGAGGTTGAGAAGGCGCATCCCGATGTGCTCGAACTCTTCTTCCAGGTCTTCGACAAAGGCAGGATGGAAGATGGCGAGGGCCGCGAGATCGACTTCCGCAACACCATTATTCTGCTCACCAGCAATGCCGCAACGGACACGCTGATGAAGCTTTGCGCCGATCCTGAAACCATGCCCGACAGTCAGGGCATGTTACAGGCTCTCAAGCCGGAGCTGAACAAGATCTTCAAGCCGGCATTTCTCGGCAGGCTGCTGATCATCCCTTACTTCCCGGTCCGGGATGAAGCGCTCAAGCAGATCATCCGGCTGAAGCTTGGCAAGATTCAGAAGCGCTTGAGAGAGACGCACAAGATCGCTCTCGAATATGACGACGTTCTTTTGAACGAAGTAGCCGGGCGATGCACTGAGGTTGAAAGCGGAGCCCGCAACGTCGATAACATCCTCTCCAATACGATGCTGCCGGATCTGTCGCGGCAGATTCTATCGCGGATTGCCGAGGGCGCTCCGGCGGGAAAGGTGAGCGTTTCCGTTAAGGACGGCGCGCTGACCTACGCATGGGATGTTGCGCCCGAAGCGGCAAGCATCGAGGCAGAGGTCTAACCATCGTCTTACTGGGAATTGCGGCGAGGAACAGGCAGGATTGGCATGGCAAGTCTAAAGCAGGCAGACCGGTTGATGCAGTTCTCAAGCCCGCTGGGCAAGGACGTGTTGCTGATTGAATCGCTCGATGGCGCGGAAGGGATTTCGCGCCTCTTCGAGTATGATGTCGAGTTGCTCGCAACCGTGGACACGGCGATCGATCCTAAGTCGGTCGTCGGCGCCAAGGTGGCAGTTGCAATCGCCCTCAGCGATGTCCAGGGGTCCCGATGGATCAACGGCATTGTTGCCTCGTTCGAGCAGTGCGCGGGCGACGAGGAATTCGATATGTACCGGGCGCGGATTGTGCCATCCATGTGGCAGATGACACTGAGCTCAAACTGCCGTGTCTTCCAGAACAAGACTGTCCTGGACATCGTCAAAGCAGTCCTTGGCGAATATGGATTGTCCTTGTCGGATCAGACCAGCGGATCCTACAAGCCGCTTGAGTACTGCACGCAATATTCCGAGTCGGATTTCCATTTCGTCTCGCGATTGCTGGAAGAGGCTGGCATCTTCTATTGGTTCGAGCATACCGACCAGGATAATAAGATCGTGTTGGGAGATAGCCGGAATGCCTACCAGGACTGTCCCTTGTCGGCTTCAGTCCAGTACGCCCTGAATGAAAAAGGGCGCGAAGGAGCCTACGGAGCCAGAGTGACCGAGTTCACCGCGGCCTCGACCATGGTTTCAGGCAAGCATTCGACGGCGGACTATAACTTCCGCTCGTTTACACGCGTCGAGGCGGATACAAAAAACAGCACCAGCGAATTTGGCAAGAACGGCTTTGAGCAATATCTCTATCCCGCCGGGGAAGAAGGCTACCTGAAAGACGCCGACACGCAATCGAGCAAGGCTTTTCAGACGCTGTTCGTCGGCACAGAGGCGCTCGCAGACGATGCAATGGCCCAGGTCTATCGCGGCAATGGCAATTTACGCTCTTTTTGTGCGGGTTACATGTTCAGCCTCACCGACCACACCCGCTCTGCCTGGAACCGGAAATACTTGCTCACTGCGGTCACGCTCCATGCCGACCAGGTTCCTTCCTATCGATCCAGTGACTCGGCCAAGAGCACGGGATACAGCAATCGTTTCACGGCGGTTTCCTCGGATATTGTTTTCAAGCCTGCGCAGACATTACAAAAGCCGAAGATATGCGGCCCGCAGACAGCCTTTGTTGTGGTGCCCGCGGGCGAAGAGATATACATCGACAAGTACGGGCGGGTGTGTGTCCAGTTCTTCTGGGATAAAGCAAGACCGGCGAACAAGGTGGATAACACTTGGGTGCGCGTAGCCCAGAGCTGGGCTGGCAAAGGGTGGGGAACCTACTTCTGGCCGCGCGTCAAAGACGAAGTCGTGGTTCAGTTTCTCAATGGGGATCCCGATAATCCGGTGATTACCGGCTCGGTATATAACGGCGTCAATATGCCGAAATACGAATTGCCCGAGAACAGCACTCGCTCCGGCATCGTTACAAGAAGCAGCAAAGGCGGCTCGGCGGCAAATGCAAACGAACTGCGCTTTGAAGACAAGATGGGAAGCGAGCAGATCTATATTCATGCCGAGAAGGACATGGATACTTCGATCGAGCACGACCGCTGCGCCACGGTGGGAAACAATGACTCGCTCACCGTAACGAAGAATCAAACCGAACAGGTGAATGGTGATTTCAATCGGCAGGTCAAGGGAAACACCATCGAGAAAGTCGGCGGGAATTCGGATCTCAGCATTGGCGGAAACCAGACGGAGTCAGTAGGCGGGAATCACGGCTTGAGTGTAAGTTCGAACCAGAGTATTTCTGTGGGATCGGCTTATTCCTTGAACGCCAACAACACGATCTATATCAATGGGGGCATGAGCGTGGTGATTCAGGCCGGCATGGAGCTGAGCCTGGTAGCAAGCGGGAACTTCATCACCATCGGACCGTCCGGCGTGGCGATCTCTGGAACGATGGTGCTGATCAACAGCGGCGGTGCCGCAGGTTCGGGAAGCGCGGGAAGTGCGGGTAGCCCAGGATCCCCTGGGACTCCCGATACAGTGGTCGACGATGACAGCGGGGGCAGCAGTGCAGGCAAGGTGGCCGGCAGTCCACCGCAGCCCGGTACACCAGCGTCGGGCTCGGCCGCGGGAACCGCCATCTCCAGTGCGGCCGGTGGTGCTGCGTCTTCAGTTGCTGGGGCCGCCGCTGGTCTGGGAAGCGCTTTACAGGGCGCCGCGGGAGCTGCATCCGGCTTGGTGGGCCAGGCAGGGCAGGCCGCAGGCCAGGTCGCGCAGCAAGCTCAGCAGGTTGTCGGCGAGGCACAGCAGGCCGCGCAACAGGCCATCAACCAGGCGCAGCAGCTTGCTCAGCAGGCTGCCAATCAGGCCCAGCAAGCCGCGAACCAGGCGCAGCAGGCCGTGCAGCAGGCGGAGCAGCAGGCGCAGCAAGCTGTCAACCAGGTGACGCAGCAGGCCCAGCAGGCCTATCAGCAGGCGCAGGCTGCCGTGCAGCAGGCCCAGCAGGCGGTGAACCAGGCCACTGCGCAAGGGCAGGCCGCGGCGCAGCAAGCGCTCAGCCAGGCGCAGCAGCAACTCCAGCAGTGTGCGCAGGCGGGGCGACAGGCCATCAACCAGGCGCAGCAGCAGGCCCAACAGGTCCAACAGCAAGTACAGCAGACCGCAAACCAGGCGCAACAGGCTGCTCAGCAGGCTGCTGCCCAGGTGCAGCAGGCCGGTCAGCAGGCGGCCGGCCAGGCGCAACAGGCAGCCCAGCAGGCGGCACAACAAGCGCAGCAAGCAGCGCAACAAGCACAGCAGCAGGCCCAGCAGGCGGCCCAGCAAGCTCAACAACAGGCTCAGCAGGCTGGGCAGCAAGTTCAGCAGGCGGCGAGCCAAGCGCAACAGCAAGCACAACAAGCTTCGCAGGCTGCCCAGCAGTCGGCAAATCAGGCCATCAGCCAGGCGAAGAGGGGATTTTAACGCACTGTGGGCTTCCAGCCGGGACCATGGTTGGAATGTCTGCCCACGGCGCCATGGGCGGTTAGGCAATCTGAGCCTTTCGGGTGAGCTATGGAACTGGAACACTGCGGGAAATGACTGGAAACGTTTGACGCAAACCATGCCACAATCCGTCGCCGCTTCGCAATTTCCCTCGGTTGGCAGATGGAGCGTTACAGCCATGCCGGGAGGCTGGCTTTATGTCGCCGGCTTTGGGATACGTCAGATCACGCTGGCAGCGGGAGCCGTTGCCGCAAGCGTTGGCTTGGCTCAGGATGCGCTCAGTGTCGAAGACGGTATCGCCGAATATATCGAGAAGCAGAATAAACTCATCGGGAATTACTTGAAAGAAGCCAAATTTGCTGGGCCGCAGGCAACTGCGTTTGCGGGCGCGGACGAGGCGCATCTTCTCTTTGTGCGCCACACCGTAGACAAAGCCGGAAGCATGTTGCATGCCCAGACCTACGTGCGATTGGGCGATTGGGTGGGCATTGTTACCCTGACGGCACAGGAAGCGCAGCTCAGGGCAGTGCGGCCGGACTATGAAGCATTTGTGAAAGGATTGCGCATTTTGCCGAAGCCGGCAGATGAGCAGACAGCGAGAACCTAGCAAGCAGGAATCGAACACGGAGAGCGACGGATGCCGCCAGCAGCAAGGATCACCGACATGCATGTCTGTCCCATGGTCACTGGGATTGTGCCTCATGTAGGCGGGCCGATTCTTCCCCCTGGCGCGCCTACCGTACTCATCGACTTTCTGCCTGCCGCCACGGTAACCAGCATGGCCACCTGCGTCGGCCCGCCAGACATGATCGTCATGGGATCGATGGGTGTGATGATCAATTTCCTGCCTGCCGCCAGGCTCGGCGATCCCACCGTGCATGGCGGCGTCATTGTGCTAGGCTCTCCGACTTGCATCATCGGGGAGATCGGTACGCCATCGCCCGGAGCGGGCGGTTTGGGCGGGGTCGCGGCTGGAATGGCCGCCAGCGGGGTCTCGAACAGTCCGGCGGGCGGGGGTACGGCTTTGCCAGGCGCAATCCCATCCATCAGTCCCACAAGTGCTCTGCCGCAGGCCTTGGGCGCGGTCACCGGCGTGGCAGACCAGGTGGAGCAAGGCGTCCAGCAGGCTGTGCAGCAGGCCGTGAGCCAGACTCAGCAGCTTGCCCAACAGGCCGCCCAACAGGCACAGCAAGCCGCGAACCAGGCCCAACAGGCCGTGAACCAGGCGGAGCAGCAGGCACAGCAGGCCGTAAACGAGGTGACGCAGCAGGCACAGCTGGCCTATCAGCAGGCGCAGGCTGCCGTACAGCAGGCGCAGCAGGCGGTGAGCCAGGCCACTGCGCAAGGACTAGCAGCGGCGCAGCAGGCGCTCGGCCAGGCGCAGCAGCAACTCCAGCAGTGCGCGCAGGCGGGGCAACAGGCAGTCAACCAGGCGCAGCAGCAAGCCCAACAGGTCCAACAGCAAGTACAGCAGACCGTAAACCAGGCCCAGCAAGCCGCTGCCCAGGCGCAGCAGCAGGCGCAACAGGCGGTCCAGCAAGGTCAACAGGCCGTTCAACAGGCTGCCGGCCAGGCTCAACAGGCGGCGCAACAGGCGCAGCAGGCCGCCCAGCAAGCGCAGCAACAGGCTCAGCAAGCAGGGCAGCAGGTTCAGCAGGCGGCGAGTCAAGCGCAACAGCAGGCGCAACAAGCCTCGCAGGCTGCTCAGCAAGCAGCGAATCAGGCCATCAGCCAGGCAAAGAGGGGATTTTAGGGAAGCTTCGATTCAGTTGGTGTTGTATCGGGGCATGACTTCAATCGTGCCATAAACTCATTGGCGCGAAATCGTTCTATTGGGCTGTTGAGTCCCAAACCTTCAACAAGGCCGGGGAAACATAACTTCGCGCCGGGCTGTAATTCTCCGTGCGCGCTTTTCTGAACGCCGAAATAGCTTCCGCGGACGGTCCCTTCCACTGCGCTTTCGGGGTTGCCAGAATCGACTGTTCGAGCAGGGTCGCGCCCAGATAAAAGTCAGCTGCACCAGGGCTCTGCGCTGTCTGCGGAGACTCCAGATAATCCAACAGCGCCTTCTGGGCATCGTCGAATTGCGATAGATAAAAATATCGGATCGCAGACACCAATTCCTTTTTGGCAGCCGCCGGGTCGCTCTTGATCGTCTGTTCGATTCTTGCCGTATTGCTCTGCGCGTCCTGATTGCCAGGTTGCAGTTTCAGCACCATTGCGTAATCGTTCAGCGCATCGGGCAGCTTGCCCTGCTTCTCCGCATCCCGCGCATCGGCCAGCAGCTTGCCAACCTTCTTGGCGATCTCCGCCGGGGATTCGGCCGCTGGCTTAGTCGTAACAGTGGGTACGGGCGGCGCGCTCTTGGCCTGCATGGCTTTCTGCAACTCAGCGATCCTGGCTGCTGGATTGCCCGGCCCATTTGAATTCAGATTCTGAGCCAATTCGAGCTGTTTGATCGCTTCTTGAGGATTGCTCTTTTCCTCTTGCTGCGCTTGATCGAGGTACCCGTTGTACAGGTTGACATTGTTGACATACACATTTGCCGAGGCTTTCGAGTCCGCATTGGTAATGGCTTGAGCTTGTGATGTAACTGCGTTGAAGTCGCCCTTCGCCCAGGCCGCCTTCACCTGGCTCAAGAGCCTCTCGTTCTTGATCAGGTCCAGCAGGAATCTGGCCTGGCCGGAAAGCTTCGGATCGTAGCCCGAAACCAGCTTCGCCGTGGATTCCGCGCGATCGAGGTCGTGACTCTTATAGAGAGCGATTGCGCTTGCCAGGTACGCGCTATCGTCGTTGATGAGACCCGAGCGGTAACTAGCGCATGTGTCGGCGTACTTTTTATCCTTAGGTTCCAACTGCGCCGCCGCGCAAAAATCCTGAACCTGCCTGGCCCTGTCGCTACCCTCGCCCTGGGCTTTTTCAGCCAGTGTCTTTGCCTGCTGCTTTGAGTTTCCACCGTAATCCTGTGCAGGCACGGATACGCCGCAGAGCAGCAGGCAGAAGACGCAAATCGCTGCTCGCAGGTTCATTTTGAGCCTCCGACAATTTGCTCGATCGCGTTGTCGTCGATCGGCTTCATTTCGACACTGCATACTTGCGCGGATTGATCCACATCGCATGGCTGGCTCTGGGTGCTTCCATCGGGCCCTTTAAAGTCCACCGTATATTTGCCGGCCGGGAGGTCATCGAGACGCATGGGAGTCCAATGATCTCCGGCGGGAAGAGGTATCGCCTTGCCCTTATTGGAGGTAATTCCCACCACTTCGGCAAAGGGGGACGCGTTCAGTTCGAGAACGCCCAGTGGCACAACCGGCGCAGGACGCAGAAAGAACCAATAGCCGTCCCCTGCCGCTGCCAGCAGAACTACAGCAATGACGGCAAACAAGAGCGGATGAGACCCTCCGCTCTTCTTCGCAGCCGCAACGGGAACGGCCGCCGGCTGTGCTGCGGAAACTTGTTGCCATGCGGCTGGCTGCGGGGCTGGCGCTTTTCCAGCCGCTTTGGCAAGGCTCGTCCAGTTGGCCTGCAATCCAGCGTCCGCAAACTGCGCCGCAAATTCCACGCGGCTTAACTCCTCGGCGGCGCGGGGCCGGTCGTCCGCCTGCATGGCCTGCGTGGCAGAATCGATTGCCATGGTGAGCAGCCCATTGGCAGCTTGCGAGCGCTTGTTCGTGAAGTCGGTGATCGCCGCGGTCAGCTCTGGCGTGTCGCCGCAACTGCGCCGCGCTGCCTCCAGTCCATCAAGAACCTTGGCCAACTCACGCTTTTGCAGTGCATCGACGGCGGCTAGGATTGCCTCTTTTGTCAGGCGCTCCCGGCGTTCCTGCTCCTTGGCGGCATCCAGCCGCTCGCGCAATGCACGCACGCGCGCGTCTTGCTGAATCTCCTGGGGCTGGCTTGAGAGCAGCTTGAACGCCTGTTCGGTATCGGTTTCACTCAACGCCTGCACGCGGCTCAAGACCGCATCGATGCGCCGGCTTAACTCGGCGAGGCTGGCGGTGGTCTGGCGCAGCAACTGCTCGACCGATGCGGCGCCAGTCTCCGCAGCCGCAGGTTGCAGCAGAGCAATCGCGGCCTCCAGATTTCCGGCCGCAATCAGAGCCTGCGCATCCTTGGTAGCCTTCGCCGCCATTTGCGCCAGTTCAACCTTGCGCTTTTGCTCCTGGGCATACTTCAGCAGGGATGCAATGTCCGGGCCTTCGCCGCATTCGATTGCCGCGGAATCCAGAATCTGAATCGCCTGATCGAACTGCTTTGCGTCGATGGCGGTTTGCGCCCTCTTCAGATATTGATTCTTCGTCTCCCCGGCAGTGGCCTTCTTGACCTGGCTGACGACCTTTTCCTCCAGCGCGATCAACTGCGGTTCACCTGGCATTTGTTCCAGTGCCTGATGAACTGCGGTCAGAGCTTGTTGGGGGCTGGTCACAAGCAGGCTGTACACATCGAGCGTGGTCTTCTCCACCAGCTTCTTCGCCGCTTGTTCGCGCAGCCCTGTCTCCGCTTCTGCTTTCAGTTGCAGCAGCGCCGCCTCGCCCGGCAAACGTTCTTGCGCGCGTTGAATCAAGGCCAGGGCGCGCAAGAACTCTCCCGATGCAATGCATTCTGAGATCTCTAACCCGATCTGGTCGATAATCTTGCGGCGGCGCTGCTCCTCCTGCAGATCGGCCGCTTCCTGAAAAAGCTTCTGTGTTTCGGCGTCTGTTGGATCGATTTCCAGAGCCGAGCGCAGGCTTTGAATGGCCTCTGTATACTGGCGGGCGGCCAGTTGGCCTTTTGCCGCATCGCTGAATTGCCGGCGCGCGCGTTCCTTGTTTGCCCGCTCGGCTTCTTGAAGAATCCTCGCGCGTTCGTTGCGCAGGTCCGTGTTTCGGTCATCCAGGTCAATCGCCTGATCGATCAGGTCACTGGCGGCTACATAATCGTTGCGCTTGCGGGCAGCCCGTGCCTGCTCAAGGTAAGTGGCGACTTTGTCGGCCTTCTCCTTCAAGGCGCGGGCGTTTGCGATCTTCGCCGCAAGCTCGGGATTGTCCCGGTCGATGCCTGCTGCCTGCGTGCAGATTTCCAGCGCCTCGGCATAATGCTGCGCGAGTATTGCCTCATCGACTTCCACCAGCAGTTGCCGCAAATGCACCGTCTTCTGTTGTCGCGCAACCTTCTCCTGCACTTCGCGCAGCAGCTTCTTCACTTCCGTGTTCTGCGGATTCAGGCGCTGCAAGTCGAGCAGTACAGGCCTCACCGCCGACCACTGCTCGCGCTCCATCTGCAGCTTCACATTGCCCAGCGCCTCAGCCACATGTTCCTGCTTGAGTCCGTCGTTGATGGCCTCGATATCCGCAGCCATCTCTTCGGCTGTCTCGTAGCGGTCAATCGGATCCTTGGCCAGCGCGCGGTCGAGCAGAGTGTCAAGGGATGCGGGATAGCCGGTCACGATGCTCGTTACCGGTTCATGATGTTCCCGAACCACGCGGTGCAGTGTCGCGGGATCGTCGCCGGGAAACGGCAGCCGCCCGGTCAGCAGCAGATAGAGAATGATGCCCGCCGACCAGATATCCGCTCTGCCGTCTGTCGACTTGCCCAGAAGACGCTCCGGAGAGATGTAGTGGAAGGTGCCGATCACCATCCCGGCCTGTGTATGGCCGGAGCGATTCTCCAGGCGGGCCACGCCAAAGTCTACAATTTTGATGTTCCCATCCGGCTGGACCATCATGTTAGCCGGCTTGATGTCGCGATGGATCACTCCCTTGGAGTGCGCATACCCCAGGCCGGAGCATAATTGGCGAATCATCTCCAGCTTTTCGATCAGAGTGAACTGGCGTCCGGCCTTCAGCAGATTCTCAAGCGAATCTCCGGGAAGGTACTCCATGACGATAAAGGGATTTCCATCCTGCTCGCCGAAGTCGTAAACCGTAACAATATTGGGGTGATTCAGGATGCCGGACCGAGCCTCCAGCATAAAGCGGTGGCGCAGCTCCTCATTGGCTTCGGTGATGGTCTTGATCGCGACTTCGCGACCGACCGCGTTGTCCAGTCCCCGGTAAACAACGCCCATGCCGCCGACGCCCAGAATACCCAGGATCTGATATTTGCCGATTTGCGTGACTGTTGTGCCGGTATCCATGCTATCCGCGGTCCCTGTTCAAGCATCCTTGATCAGTTGAAAGCAATGATAATACGAGACTTGGCAGCTTAATAAAAATCTTCCGGAAATGAGCGTTTTTTCAAAGGGAAGCTGAAAACGACGGCCGGCAGTTCCCTCTTTTATGCGCGAATCCAACCAGGTTTGCAGCAATTTGAAGCGAAAGTCTACATGTACAGCACGGCGGGAATCACCGGCGATACGGGGCTGCCCACCCATCCTACTATTAAGGTGATGCCCTGGGTAGCGTCTGTCAAGAGCGGAGTTTTCTTGCAGCTTGTAAGTCTCACGCTTTGGCAGCTAAACCGTCCCCGGCAGATTCGCCGGAATCTCGATCGAAACCAGCGTGCCCCGCCCAGGATTGCTGACCACCGTGAATCGCGCCTGGTTGCCATAGAGCACCTCCAGCCGTTCCTGCACGTTTTTCATCCCAATGCCCGCGCCGCTACGGCGCAGCGCCGAAGCCGGCTTGTTGCCCATTCCCACGCCGTCGTCGGCCACTTCAATCAGCACCCGATCTCCATCGAGACGGCTGCGCAAGGTCACCGTGCCTCCGTTGAGACGCGGCTCCAGCCCGTGCTTGATGCTGTTTTCAATCAGCGGCTGCAGCAGGATGCTGGGCACCAGAACACTCAGCGTGCGCGGATCGATCTCCTTCTCCACCCTCAGCTTGTCCGCGCCAAAGCGCACTACCTCGATGTCCAGGTAGTCGTCGGTGAAGCTCAGCTCGTCCCTCAAAGGAACGTAGGTATCGTGGTCTTTGAGCAGCGCCCGCAGAATGTTGGCCAGCTTCACTACCATCTCGCGCGCCATCTCCGGCTTCATGCGCACCAGTGAGGCGATGGAGTTGAGCGTGTTGAAGAGGAAGTGCGGATTGATCTGCCGCTGCAAAGCGTCGAGCCGGGCCTCCAGCAGCAGCCGCTTCTGCTCATCGAGTTTCATCTCAAGGCGCAGCGTATTCCAGACCTTCAGCGCGATGCCCACATCGATGGGCGCGAACAGCCACACCATCGCCTGCACCCACCACTGGCTGGCGACGAGCGCGAAAAGCTTGTGCGGAATGGCGTGGGCAATCCAGTCGCGGCATACCTCCGCCGCCACAATGAGAAAAAGCATCATAAACTGGCGATCCATGCGCGGCTGGCGCAGATTGCGGCGCACCCAGCGGTAGAGGCTCAAGTCAATGAACGGCGTGAACGACCATATCTCCTCTCTCTCGACAAAACGGCTCAGCAATCCAGCCGCCAGGCCCAGCGCGGCATTGAAGGGCAAAGCCAGATACTCATGGTGGTAAACCGCGGGCGCCGACAGCACCACTCCGCCCAGCACCGCCCAGCCCGGCCCCACCAGCAGGCCCAGCAGAATCACTGTTGCAAACGAAATATCCGCAGCCAGAAAGTTGGGCACCCAGAACCGCATCCAGACGCCCAGCGTGAGCGGGACCAGGAAAAACGCCAGCAAGGCAACGGTTTCTCTCCGGCTGCGCCGCTCCGCAAAGAACAGCCGCCGGAATGTGACCACGCGCGCCAGCACGCTGGCCACCGAGGCAACCACGCCCAGCTTCACCAGCAGCGTAATCAGAATGAGATTGTCGCTCACCCAATCAATGTATCGCACTACAGAGATCAGGGGTTAGGGACTAGGGGTCAGGGATCAAGTCCGTTGGGTTCTCACCCTCGCCTTATCGTTACTTTTTGCGGCAGGGGTGGGATTCTTATAATCGACAGCGCCCGGTCTCTCTCGGACCACTGATCTCTGACTCCTGATCCCAGATCTCTGTAGAATGGAACCATGGGATTTGAAAGCGTGAAGAAGGTCGCCGAGGCGGATTTCCCCACGCGGTGGGGAGCTTTCCGCATTTTGGGCTTTGAGGGCCTGCTGGCTGTGGCGCGCCCCTGCGACGATGCTGGCAACACGGCAAAAGGCGAGGTCGAGGGTCTGGTCGCCCTCGTTATGGGTGACATTCACTCCGCGCCGCCGCTGGTCCGCATTCACTCCCAGTGCCTCACCGGAGATGTTTTCGGCTCGCTGCGTTGCGATTGCCGTCTGCAACTGGAACTCGCTCTCGGCAAGATCGCCGAAGCCGGCGCAGGCATCCTGCTTTATGAGCAGCAGGAGGGCCGCGGCATCGGCTTGATGGCCAAATTGAAGGCCTACGAGCTGCAGGACCAGGGGATGGATACGGTCGAGGCCAACGTCGAGCTGGGCTTCGCCGCCGACTGTCGCGCTTACGAGCTGCCCGCCGAGGTCCTCAAGCTGCTCAAGGTCTCCCAGGTTCGCCTCATCACCAACAACCCGGAAAAAGTGGATGCTCTTGAATCCGCAGGCATTGCCGTCGTTGAGCGCGTCTCCGCCGAGGTCGAGCCCCAGGAGTCCTTCGAGCGCTACCTCCGCACCAAGCAGGAGAAGATGGGCCACATCGTTGAGTCTTCCCTGTGATTCCTGCGGGCGCAAGGCCACAACGCTAGCGTGTGAGCGCTTTAATCGTCAGCACACCGGATCTCCTTGATCGAGAAAATGGGCCAGCAAGCCGGGCGATTGCCCGAAAAGGACGATTGTTCTCAGCGAGGGGGATCGTCGCGCAATAAGTGGACCAACCGTAAGCAGCCAATCTTTCCATTGCAACGGAGACGTATCCCTAGACTCAGGCATGAAGACCGAGAACAACTTGTCGGCAGGGAAGGTTCTCCGGTATTGCCCACCGCAATTGCAGACCATCGTGTTGCGAGCAGGAATTTGGCTGAAATCACAATTGGTCGAAGATCTCCCGGAAGTCGTGGGCGCCGGATTTACCTGCCAGCCACTCGGCGGCGCGCACGGCGCCCAGCGCAAACCCTCTGCGGCTGTGGGCATTGTGGCGCAACTCGAGAATGTCGTCGGGGCCGGTTGCAGTCACGGTGTGCTCGCCCTTGGCGTCGCCCACGCGGTGCGAAGTGATTTCGACATCGGCTCCGGGCTGGGCAGCTTCCACAATTTGCTGAAGGGTGATGGCGGTGCCGGAGGGGGCGTCAAGCTTTGAGACGTGGTGGGTCTCGCTGATTGAGAACCGGTAGCCATCGAGCTTGGCCAGCTCCGCAGTAAGGCGAAAAAGCTTTTGCACGCCGATGGAGAAGTTGGTGCCAAAAAGCAAGCCGCCACCGCGCTTCGCGGCCAGCGCCTTCATCTCGTCGAGATGCGCGTACCAGCCGGTGGTGCCGACCACGATGCGCGCGCCCAACGCCAGCACGGCGCGCATGTTCTCAACGGCGGCCTCGGGGGCTGTGAAATCGATTACCGCGTCAACCCCGGCCAGGCTGGGCGCGGTCAGGGCTGACGCATGCTGGTTCTCGGTAATGTCAAGCGTACGCACGCCATGGCCGCGTTCGCGGGCCACTTCGGCGACCAGGCTGCCGGTCTTTCCCTTGCCTAAAACCAGAATGAGCATGGTGAACCTCGAAAACATATCTGGGGCTAGAGTATGCGATCCCACCCTAGCCGCAAAAACAACGACGCGGCGAGGGTGGGGCACCCAATTTGGTTCATATTCCCCAGGTCTCAAAATCGAGGCTTGGGGCACCCGGTTAGAGGCTAGCAGCCTCCAATGGCTTTCGCGCCTCAACGTCGAAGATCGCCGGGTCGGGATCTTTGAAGAATGCCGCGTGCAGCGAGCGAACGGCCTCGTCCGCGTCGTCTTCGTCGATCATGAAGCTCATGTTGATTTCGCTGGCCCCTTGCGAGATCATGCGCACATTGATATGGCGAACGGCTGCAAAGACCTGCGCGGCCATGCCGTTCTGTCCGCGGATGTCTTCGCCCACCAAGCAGACCAGCGCCTTTTTGCCCTCGTATTTCACGTCGGCCAGCTTGCCCAGGTCGGCGGCGATGGCGGGCAGATTGTCGTTCGAATCCACGGTCAACGAAACGCTGACCTCGCTGGTCGAAACCATATCCACGGCACACCGGTGCTTGTCGAAGATGGTGAAAATGTCCTTCATATAGCCATGTGTCATCAACATGCGGCTGGCCACCACGTCGATAATGCTCAGCTTCTTTTTCACGGCGATGGACTTGAAGGGGCTCTTGCAATGCGGCGCAAGCGAGGTGATCCGCGTACCCTCGCAGGCGGCGTTGCGGCTGTTGAGCACCAGCACGGGGATGTTCTTCTTGACTGCCGGCAAAATGGTGGCCGGGTGCAGCACCTTGGCGCCAAAGTAAGCCAGCTCCGCCGCCTCTTCAAAGCTAATGACCTTCACACGCAACGCGTCGGGACAGATACGCGGATCGGTAGTCATGATGCCGTCCACGTCGGTCCAGATCTCGATGGCCTCGGCATTGACAGCACCGCCGATGAGCGCGCCCGTGAAATCGGACCCGCCGCGGCCCAGAGTCGTTGTGATTCCCGCCTCGTTTGCGGCGATAAAGCCACCCATCACAGGCACCTTGCCCGCGGAAGTCAGCGGCAGCAGCTTGGCCTGTCCGCGCGCTTCGACGAGGTCGGTCTGCGGCACAGCTTTCTGGAACTGCGAATCGGTAATGACGATCTCGCGCGCGTCCACATGCGCGGCGTCCATGCCCAGTTCGCTGAAAGCCGATGCGACAATCCGGCTTGAGATGCGCTCGCCATAACTGACAATCAGGTCGGAGATGCGTGGCGTGAGCTCGAGAATTGCCGCTAGCCCGCGCAGCACTTCATCCAGCGAGTCGAACTTCTCATCAATGAAACCGATCAGCTCGGCGGCGTTCTTCACCAATTCGGCGGCCGTGTCGCGATGCCGCGTGCGCAGCTTTGCGCTAATGTCCAGGGCGCCAGCGCGGTCTCCCTCAGCCGAGGCAGCGGCGGCGCGCAGCAACTGGTCAGTCACCTTGGCTAGGGCGCTTACTACCACGATGGGCTGCTTGCCGAGAGCCACGCGTCCGGCTACAATGGCCGCGGTGCGGCGGATGGCAGCCGGATCTTCCACCGACGTGCCGCCAAACTTCATCACTACCAGGCTCATGCGAATCTTCCTATGGCTCAAGTGCCGGACTAACGCAAGAGTGCGCTGACACCGGCTGCGATGGCATCTCCGACCTCAATCGCCTTTTTTTGCTGAAGGGCGCCAGACGGGTCCGGTGCGGCGGCGGCTAACGGCTCCAGCTTGCCCAGGTTCGCCAGCAGTTCGGCGTTCAAGATGGTCGCGCCCGCTGCTCCGCGAATGGTGTTATGCGACAGCACGACAAACTTCCAGTCCAGCAGGCCGCAGGGGCGCAAACGGCCCACGGTTACCGCCATGCCGTTGCCGCGATTGCGATCCAGGCGCGGCTGCGGACGATCATTCTGCTCCGCCCATTGCACCGGCTGATCGGGAGCAGTCGGCAGCTCCTTGCCAGCCAGTGGACGGAAATCCGCCCAGGCAGCCAGAATCTCTTCCCGTGTGGCTGGCTTTGCCAGCTTGATGGAAACGCAGACCGTGTGGCCGTCAACGACCGCCACGCGATTGCAACTGGCGCTCATGCGGGCAGCCAGCGGCGTCACCGTGCGGCCTTTCAGCTTGCCCAGCAGCTTGAGCAACTCTTCTTCCATCTTTTCTTCTTCGTTGCCGATGTAGGGAATGACATTGTCGAGAATATCCATCGAGGGCACGCCGGGATAGCCCGCGCCGCTCACTGCCTGCATCGAAGTGGCAAAAATCTCGGTGACCCCAAAACGGTCTTCGATGGGCTTGAGCGCCAGCACCGGGCCCATCACAGTGCAGTTGGAGTTGGTGACGATATAGCCGCCCGACTCGGCGCGCGAGGGCTGCGCATCGATCAGATGCAGGTGCTCCGCGTTCACCTCAGGCAGCACCAGAGGCACGTTCGGCGCCATGCGGAAGGCGCTGGAGTTGGAGATGACTGCGCATCCAGCGGCGGCAAATTTGGGCTCGAGTTCGCGCGCAATCGGCGAATCGACAGAAGAAAAGATGATCCTGGGCGCGCCTTCCGGGTCGGCCGGGGAGACGGTCATTTT
>Ga0302319_10001393_pt1 | contig 53856 bp, 41 predicted proteins | sample Bog_T0_2_FD_203319 | JGI IMG/M metagenome (GOLD analysis project Ga0302319, IMG submission 203319) | Peat permafrost microbial communities from Stordalen Mire near Abisko, Sweden - Bog_T0_2 | ecosystem: Environmental > Terrestrial > Soil > Wetlands > Peat | place: Sweden: Abisko, Stordalen Mire...
GCAGGCCTCTTCGCTGCTAAAGCGCCTCTCGAGCTCAAGCAATGTCCTCGGAAAATCCTCGTCCATGGCCCCAAACACTACAGGTTGGGGCCAGTGGCGTCAAGTACATATCCCTATCGCGCGATGAGTGGGAAGGAACAACTCTCCTGCGACCGATTTCCTCAGCCACGAATGCCCCGTGCCCCGTTCTTGCGCTTTCTTCCTGGCGCAAGGGCGGGAAGCAGTAGCCAGTGCGAGCCTCCCGCGAGCGATTGGCCGCACCGCAGGTGCCGTCTGCCGCACTGCAAGTGCCCGCAGGTGGTGCTTAGATCTTCAGCACGGATGGAAGCGAAAGTGTCTCCATGATTTGCTTCATAGCTTCCTCATCGTTTCCTATCTTCGCCAGAAGCTTATCCTTGAGCGAATCTCGTTGCGCATACAGGCGCAGCGGCTCCGGCGGATTGTGGAGCAGTTCCTTCCCCACCAGCGCGCGCACAATGAAGGGCATGTACGAGGAGTAGTCGCCCTGCATGCTCACCGTCTGCGTTGTGTACGTATCAGGATTGACTTTGCCCCACGACACCGCTTCAGCCGGCGGGCACGACGACAAACTGCCATCGGTCACAGGAGAGGAAACAATCTGTACGTCGTAGTCATAACCGCGAATGTTTTCAAGGAAGAAAATCTGCGACAGCGTTGGTTCCGGCTGCAACGAATAATTCTTCGGCACGCCGCCGCCCAGAATCAGAATCGCAAACGACTTCGCTTCCGAGTCGAACAATCCCCAGTGATGGTACGCGCAGCTTTCGAACACGTCTTCGTGAAGATCGTATTCAAAGCCATACTTGATCTTGCCCATCCGCGCCAGCGTCCACAGCTTCACGGAATTTAGAAACAGGCTCCCATCCGCAGGCGCCCCAATAAAGACCGGCAATTCGAGCTCGGCGCACGTGCTCATCAGGCCCGGCTTAATCCCCAGCGCCTTTTCCCGTAAGCCAAATTGCTTGCCCAGCAGATAATTCCGCTCCGTGGTCGTCATCTTTTTCTGGAATTCGGGCCGTTGCAGGATCTCCGTCGCAACGGCGTCCTGATCGAACAGCACCTGCTCATCGAACCCGGTATCGGCAACGCGAATCACGCCGCCCTCACGCAGCGCGCCATCGTCGCCCCACATATCCACCTCGCGGATCGGCCGCTCCGTGGTCTTCCGCAAGCAATCATGCCCGTCGTGATAGCAGATGGCGTCCGTCACCGTGATGTATGCAGTGTTCGCAGCCTTGATCAGGGGAATGAGCCAGGCGCGGTGCTGATCGGAAACCGTAATCGGCCCGGCACACGTGATCACAAGCGGAATCCGCTTCTCAATCACCGCCCGCATCGCATCATAAACGCGCCGCAGATAGGCCCCGCCGAACGCCGGAAGAGACGACATAAATACCTCGTTCAAATCCTGGCATTCCGTCACCGGCTTCCCCGTAACCGCCGCACCCATCAGTCCATCATTCGAGCACTTTGTCATATTTCTAAAAGACCCCCAATCAAGCTATCTCCAGTATCCAACATCCCCCGCGAATCCGTTCAACGGGTCTCCACCGGAATGTGAAATTGCATTCACAATTCATAGTCTTCCCCATCGCGTGTCAGTGGCGAGATTTCATGAGACGATGATTGCAATGAATCAAGGCTTTGCTGATCTCGCCGTCCCAGTCATTCCTCGCGAACTGACCGGGTCTACACCCAGACAGGTTCGCCTTATGGGAAATGGCGTCAAAGCTGTGATACTCGGAGCGTTTTTACTTGCAATTGCCACTGCCGTTGGCATCTTGCTCTGCACAAATGCGGTTAAGCAAATACATCGCAGAACCGCATTGCGGCGCGATGGTCGCGTGGTTGTCGGCGAGGTCACACGGGAAGGAGGCAGACGAGTCTCATTCGTAGAGTACACTTTTACGGTTCGAGGTTCGGCCTTCTCTGGATGGGCACAATTGCCAGATGACTTACTGGGGAGAATCCGAAAGTCAGATCATATTTTTGTGCGGTTTCTCCCTGCCGACCCAGCAATTAACCACCCGGATGCGTGGGAGTGGTCCGTGCTTTTCGATTCTGTACCGATTGTCGAATTTGCATTCTTTTTGGCAGCGGGCGGCTCATTCTTCGCAATCTTATTTACGGAACGAAGATTTGTTAGAGAAGGCCGTCCAACTGTTGCAACAGTGACCAGTTGCAAGCGTAGGGAACGGCTCTTTTTTTTAGAATACGATTTCAGCAAGGAAGACGGAACATCAATCAAGGGGAGCGGCGAATCAAGGATTCCTCGGAAAATTGGTTCAAATATCTATGTCCTTTATCTGCCCCAGAGCCCCCACCGAAGTCGCCCCTATCCCACGCTTAGTTTTCGCGTGAGAGTGGACGCCCAAACTTGAACAGGTAAGGCCGGAAGCATCCCCTACGGCTTCAACACCAACCAAGCCGTCCCATACCCGGGCAAGCTCACCGTCATCCGCGAAGCCGGCGTCACGCTCGCTGCAGCGGGCCCCGTACTCGCGCTCGTAGCCGCGTCAATCGTCAGTAGACTCGCCGAACTGAAGCTTCCCAGCCCAGACAAATCCACCACCACCGTCCGCGCCGCCCCGCTCCCATTGTTATCCGTGGGCGAAGCCACCGCCCGGTCATCCACCATCACCACCACCGACCCATCCGCATTCTCCGTTGCCAATGTCTCCACCGTGGTTGTTTCGGTAGCCGTTAACTCCAGTATCTTCGGCCCCGGCGCGCTCGGCGTGGAGGGATACAGCGACTTCAGCGTCTGATCGACCCAGTAACTCAGATAGATATTCCCGCTCCCATCCACCTCGCCATATTGCTGATCTGCGTCGTACGACCAGTGATAGAAAGCCTGGTTCCCTACCTTGCCCAGTTGCGAGAAAACATACGGCCGCCATGCCGCGAAAAACGCACTGGTTCCCCGATGATCGTCCACAAACACCTGGTTCGGATTGCAGGTACTCTTCCCGTTCGCCCCTTCAAAATCCGCATTCACATTGTTTTCCGTAACCCACACCGGCACATCCTTCAGGTCCGGCCGCGTCTGCAACTCCTTGTAAAAATAGCTCACATTCGCCGCAAATCCCGGCACCGTATTCATAAGCGTGGCGTCCGTGTCCGTCTGGTTGCAGGTGCTGTAAAAATGCGTGGAAACAATATCCACCTGCGCATTCACGCCGCCTGAACTTGCGGGCGCAAGCACCGTTGGCAGATACGTCATCGGATCGCCACCATCGCCCGTACCCAGCCCATAATCCGAGTACTCAATCGCCGATAGCTTGATCGTCGGGTCCACGGCCAGCATCGCCGGAACCACCGTGTTATAAATCGTCACATACTGCGCGGCGGTAATTCCGTTGCCATTCGGCTCATTGAAGATACCCCACCATGTTATCGGGTAGTTACTCGCCGATTGAAAGTGCGTCCCGCCCCAATCGAATCCGCCTTTGTTGTAATAGCGCACCAGGTTCGCCGCATAAGTGGCAAAGTCATGCACGTGGTTCGCCACATCCAGTTGGCCGTTGCTGAAGCACATCCACGCCGGCGCCGTCGCAATCTGAAACTCCGGGCTATGATCCGCTGACGCCAGCACCGGCTGCACCGTCCGATCCAGGATTGTAAAGTCCCAGTCGCTCGCCGTCCCCGCGTTGGTTGACATCGCCACTCCCTGGCTTACCGATTGCAACCGGATATGCTGCGCTCCCAACGCATTCATCGTCGTCTCGCGCGCTGCGGCACCAGTCCCAAAAAAATTCCCGTCCCACTCCGCCACCTGAAACGACGTGGACATGAACTGTTTCAGTACGCCATTCACACCCAGCGCGGTATCCTGCGTGCTCCCCACTTTCGCCACCACGGCGCTTACCAGCGTGAAATTCGCAGATGCGGTCTGCCCGCTCTCGCTCACTGTCACAACGGACGGATAACTCCCCGCCGCTGCCGCCGCGCTGCCCATAAGCGTCACAGCGCCGCCAGTTGCGGAGTATTGCTCCGTCACCCCATTCGGCAGTCCGGAAATGATCACGGAAGCGGTGTTTCCTGACGGATTGATGGTGACCGGCAGAACAACCGGGTTCCCATCCTGAGGCAGAACCACATTGGAAGCGCCCAGGCTCACGGTCAGCGTTGGCTGCTGCGTTCCACCTGACCCGCTTGAGCCTCCGCAACCCGCAAGCACCATCACAAAACTTAAAGAGAAAATGCCCAGAACCGGGCCAGACAGATTACGTGCCACTCGCATGACGAGCTCCCCCGCTGAGAACCGTCAATTAAAGCACGCAAGCCAATGCACCGTCCACGCTTCGCTCCATACAGGCTCGTGGACAGCTCCATTTTGCAGCAATTGCTTATTTCTTCTTCGAGATCACAATAAACGGCCCCGAAGTCTCCGTACCATCCCCCGCAAACGCCGCGTGGCCTAGAACCGGCAATCCCAGATCCCACACCGGCCCAGTCAGCTCAGGCATAGGCCTCGCCTGGAACAGCTTTTTGCACTGCTTGGCCGTCCACTTCGCCCACTTCTTGCTCTTTTCGCGCCGCGCGCTGTCGGTCGAAATCCCCGTCCCCGCATACATCTGGCGGTAAAGCTTTGAAAGAAACATGAACGCGATCCGAGACTTCAGATTGGGTGTGCAAGCCGAGCGCTCCCAAATCGCGCCCCAGTTATAGAACCGGTCCCATACCGCCTGCGTCCGCATCTTGATCTCTTCGGAACTCATCGTCGGATGCGGCGTAAACATCTTTGGCCGAACCGCCGTCGGGATCAGCCAGTACCGAGTGATCGGTACTCCGTCCACAAGCGTCGGACTGACCGACTGTTCCTTCTCCCACTTGTTAAAGTCCACAGTCCCGGGGAACGGCGTCATCATCACAAACTGCGCAAACGTTACGCCAGCCTTGATCGCCATCTCAACCGTAGCCGTGAAGGTGGCATCCCGGTCTGACGGCAGCCCGAAGATGAACGAACCCAGCACATGAACGCCGTGCTTCTTGAACGTCTGCAACTGCTTGGCCAGCGCCTCGCCGGAGTAGTTCCAATCCTTGAATACTGCCTTAAGACCCTCAGGCGTCACCGCTTCCACGCCCACCAGTGCGCCCTTGATATTGGCCTTCTTCATCGCATCCAGAAAGATCGGGTCTTCCCCCGCCTCCATCGTCATCTGCGTAAAGAACACCATGTCCTTGGGCAGCTTGGCCAATTCCTCCATCAGCGCAAACCGCTCCGCCCTGATCTGCGTCAGCTCTTCCACCTTGGCCGTGTTCCCCTGCTCCCGCGCCAGCCGCAGATCGGTAAACGTCACCGGGTAAAAGTTGTCGTCCGCCAGCGCAATAAACCGGAATCCCAACCGCCGCAGCGACACAATCTCGTCAATCACGCTTTGGAACTTGCGCTGCCGCGGCTTCTGCCCGTCCGTCCGCCATACCGAGCAGAACGAGCAATGCTTCGGGCATCCTCGAATGGTTTGCACCGAGGCCCACATATACTTCGCTGGATCCATCAGATCCCAGCGCGCTGCCAAAAACTGGCTGCCTTCAATGCGTCCGCCGTCGTAGATCCGCTCCAGCTTGCCCGCCAGGCAATCCCTCACGGCCTTGCCCCAGACAACGTCGCCGTCGCCCTTCACCACTGCATGGCCTTCGCCCGTTTCCAATGCTTCGTCCGGAAACAACGTCGCATGAATTCCGCCGTAGATCACATACGCGCCCCGAGCCCGCGCCATCCGCCCCACCTGGTAGCCCCGCAGTGCATTGCCCGTGTGCACGCTGATGCCCACAATGTCGCCTGGCTGAATGCTCTCCGGCTCAACCTGTTCCAGCGACTCATCCACCAGAATCGGATCGCCTACCTCGCTCGGCGTGGCCGCAGCAAGCACAAACAGCCAGCGCGGTGTTATCACCGCCGTACCAAAAGAGTTGTCGCTTGGATTCACTAAGTGAACGCTCATCGGGCCAGAACCTTCCGTCGTGCCAGTTACGTTGCGAACCAGATTGGTCTAGTGAGAGCGTTTCGTGATCGTGCATATCGCGCAGAGATCATTCTCCTGCGCGATAGGTGATTACGCGAATTCCCGCTGGACTTGGGATGCCTTGGACTGTCTTGATAATCTTACAGGCTTAATCTCATCAAAAGTGAGCAATACTGCTCAGTTTTGCCCTTCTGCACTAAATAACATCCGTCGCTTCTATAGATATTCAAAAAATCCGCGTCCGCCATGCTTCACTTCCCCGCGGCAAATCCATTATCCAACTTTAGTCCAGGAATCATAAGCCGCTCTTCGCGGAACAGTCGCGCACAAACCTGCACCACCTCCGGGTCCAGTTTCGTTCCCGCCTGCCGTTCAATCTCTGCCAGCGCAACCTCCAGGCCTAGTCCCTTCCGATACGGTCTGGCCGCGGCCATCGCTTCAACAATATCCGCCACAGTCAGCACCTTGGCTTCATCCAGAATTGCATCCCCCTTCAGTCCCAGAGGATAACCCGACCCATCCAGCTTCTCATGATGCTGTCGCACAATATCCGCGATTGGCCACGTAAACGGAATGTCTTTCAGAATCGCGTAACTCGATTCCGAATGCCTCTTAACCGTCTCGAACTCTTCGTAACTTAGCCGGCTTGGCTTGTTGAGTAACTCAGACGGGATTGATATCTTCCCAATGTCATGAACCATGGCGGCCATTCGCAGTCCCTGCAGGCGACCTTCCGGCCATCCCATCTCCTTGCCGATTGCGTATGCAATGTCCGCCGTCCTGTTTTCATGGCCCGCGGTATACGGATCCCGCATCTCCATGGCAGTGACCATTGCGGACACTGAAGCCACAAGTGCCTCCGTCAAACTTTTCTGCGCATGTTCCCGGTTGCGCCTCTCGGTCTCAAGCTCGTGCTTGTGCTCCAGCGCTTCAATGCCGTGTACAACCTGATCCGCAAGATGCTGAAATACCTCAATCGGCGCACTCCCAAATGCCTTGGGCCGCACCGAGTAAACCATCAACACGCCGCGCCAGCCATTCTCAATCCGCAGCGGAATCGACACGCATGATCGGATCCCTACCCCTCTGGTCCGTTCCCGCCAAGGCGCAAACGCTTCCGAAGTCTCCGAGTCCTCCAGAATCTGTACCGTATCGGTCCGGATGCTGACCCCGGCCGGGCCTTGTCCCATCGCATTATCTTCCGCCCAGCTCAGTTGGAATCCATCCAGATAAAGAAGCGCCCGCCCCGCTGAAGCTGCAACCCGGATGTTCTTTTCCGGCCCTTCTTCGGCGATGCCCACCCACGCAAGCGCATACACCGACTCCGCGGTAATCGCCTCGCATATCGATTGCAGCAGACCTTCCTCCGTGCGGGCACGGCCCAGCGCCAGCGCGGCAATCGAAAATGCCGACAATGCCCAGTTCTGGGCTGAGAGTTGATGTTCTTTGTGCTCCTGATCGGTAATGTCGCGGATCTCGGCGATCGCCACGTTCTGACCGTCCAGCACTAATGGCTCTGACGACCAAATCGCTACCGGCTTCGTGCTCCCGTCCTTGCATTGAACGTGAAACCCCGAATGCAGCGATGCGTGGTACCTCGATTGAACAAATTCCGCTTCCGCACGCGCATGCTCTTCATCAGGATGAAGAGCGGTAATGTGTTTCCCAATGAGTTCAGCGCGCGAATAACCCATCAACGCTTCGATCGCGGGGTTCACATCCAGTAACAACCCGCTATCGGAGTCAGCCGCAATCTTCCCGTCCTGTGCGTAAGTCCAGCTCAGGCCGTACAAGCTCTCTCGATCCGCCACAAACGGTGCGCAACTCAAGGCAGTCATCCTCGCTTCATTTACTGCAGTCTTCGCGATGCCTCAATCCGGGCCATTCAACTTGTCCGATGTGCTACTTGATCACTCGAAAAATACACATGTCAACACAAAAACGCCAAGTCCGCCCGGCTACAGCATATTTGGAATCACTGTAGGAAGGACATACGCATGCAAGTGGCTTTTCATGAAGTATATGCCATCTTTCGATGGGCCTCAAATGGACAAAATTGAACTCCGGGAGCGCCCTAAACCACTCCTCCGGCCCAGCGACACTCGTCTACTTCTATCGGCACTTGTTCAATAATCTCTAATCCAAATCCCTCTAAAGCCGGAATATGCATCGGGGTATTCGACAAAAGCCGGATCCGCCGGATCCCCAGGTCCGACAAAATCTGTCCCCCAAGTCCAATCGCCCGCAGAATCCGCCCCGTTCGCGCCTGCGAACCTTCCCTGGCCCGCAATTCCTTGTGCAGAATCAGCCTCCCTGCGCTTTCCGCTCCTGCCGCTGCCCCTTCCGGCTCAAACGCCGCCGCCGCCGGCCGCTCCACATCAAATCCCTGAGAAGTGTTGTGGAGGTAAAGCAGCGCCCCGCAACCTTCTTCGGCAATCATCCGCATGCTCTGGTCCAGCGTCTCCCGGCAATGGCAATCTGCCGCAAACACATCCCCCGCCGTGCACCGCGTATGCACCCTCACCAACACCGCGCGGTTGCAGCCTGCCCGCGACTCCGCCCCGCATCCAGCAGTGGCTCCCCTCGGTCCCCCGCCATTTTGGATTGAAGTGGGTGCCCCCGGTCCCTCGTCATGGTGGATTAAAGTGGGTGCCCCCGGTCCCTCGCCTTTGGGGACCGGGGATACCGCCGTCATCGCCGGGCAATCCTCGCAAAGCTCGCCGCGCACCAGGGCAATGTGGCTCTCTCCGCCGTTCACCGCGCTCTCGTAGGCAATCATCCGGAACTCGCCATACCGCGTCTGGATCCGGCTTTCCCCCGCCCGCACAATATACCGCTCGTGCCGCAGCCGGTAGCGGATCAGCTCCGCCACGGTCAGAATCAGCAGCCCATGCTCTTTGCAGAATGGAATCAGGTCCGGAATCCGCGCCATCTCCCCGTCGTCCCGCATAATCTCGCAGATCACACCCGAAGGATTCAGTCCCGCAAGCCGCGCCAGGTCAACGGACGCCTCCGTCTGCCCCGCCCTCACCAGCACGCCGCCCTTGCGCGCCCTGAGAGGAAACACATGTCCTGGCCTCGCCAGGTCGGTATAAGTCGAATCTGGATCAATCGCCGTTTTAATCGTCAGCGCCCGGTCAGCGGCTGAAATCCCCGTCGTCACGCCCTCGCGCGCCTCAATCGTCTCCGTAAACGCCGTCCCAAACCGCGACGAGTTCTGCTGCGTCATCGGAAACAAGCGCAGATGATCGGCCCGCTCCTCGGTCAGCGTCAGGCAAATCAGCCCCCGCCCAAACCGCGCCATAAAGTTGATCGCCTCGGGAGTCACAAACTCCGCGGCCAGCGTCAGGTCGCCCTCGTTCTCGCGATCCTCGTCGTCCACAACAACCACCATCCGCCCGCGCTTGATCTCTTCAAGCGCGCCCGGCACGTCGGTAAATGGAGCTTCGATGATGCGAGAACCGTCAGGCATAGTCAGTGGCCAGAGTGACCCTTCCCATTCTCGCCCATCCCCGCCCCAAACGGCAAAGCCAGCGTATTAATCGAAGCCGGATACTGAATCGACAAGAAGGAGCAGTGGCCGTAAGACTCTGCGGAAGATATCCGCGAAGCGCACTCTCCAGGTGTTTTGCATCAGGGAATGGCTTCAGTCATGCCACAAGCCCACTTAAAAACAATCGGAGATCATGTACGCGGCGGAAGCCGCATTTTAATCTGATCGAACGGCAAAGCACTCGGTCCCTTCACGAGCCGCACCGTCTGCACCGGTTTCTCGCGGAAGGTGCCTTCCGAACAAATCACCGCTGCGGGCGACGACCCCATGACCTTAGTAACCAAGAAGAGAATCTATTGTCTCAATCCCTTGGTGACCCGTGGTAGGATTTCGACGAATTCACAGAGGGAATAATGAGGAATCTGAAATATCTGGCCTTGGCGTTTGCGTCGGGATTGACTTGGTGTGCAATCATTGCCGGCCAACAACCCACGAATACCCCAAACACCGAGCCGGAACAGATGGACCAAAAGGCCGCAGCCGGCAATCTGGCCGGAATCCACGCCTACAGCGTCGACCTCATCCATGGGGTCGTGAACCCGGATATCGCGACATATCCGGAGCCTCCTAACAAATACAAAGACTTGATCGACTCTCTATCTAACCGCCTGGCGACTGCTGAACAGTCGGCCCGAGAGGGAAAGGGAAAGCTGGTCCCTGAAGGCGATGTTGCTCTCGCTTTTAACCAGCTGATGAAGAAAACCGGTGCACCATCGTCATTTTCAGCCGTCGAAGCGGATATACACAGGTTCAGAGCTCACGCCGCCGAGCTGGCGATTCTCCCGTCACTGCTCACAGCTGGACGAAACGGTGCCAACTGCAACCCCGGTGAGGCAGTATATCTGGTTTCATTGCTGATCGGCGGCAACGGGAAACTCCCGCAACATGAGCTGGACCTCATCGTGGAATTCCACCAGAGCCGAGAAGCAATCAAGCAGGGCACAGGCTCCGCCACAAGTTTCCTGACCTATAGTCCGGGCGTGCACCTTCAAGGTGCACCGGCAGCCATTCTGTCGTATTCCCAGCATCATCGCCGTGCTACGTCGAAGATGTTCTACGATTTCGCTAAAACCCTCGGTTTCTGATCGCCCACTGAAAATCCTGAAACGACGGGGCCGCCCTCTGCCAGTAATCGGGGAGACCGAAGACAGGTGGCGCAGCGATGAACTGAAGGCCAAACCATGAACGCAAGATTGGTGATGACGGCGGTGCTTACCTGTGCCGCGATAGCATTCTCGGGATGCGGACCCACCGCTCCAATTACCCAGATGCAAATGGAGTCACAGACGTGCTTTAGAAACGACGCCGTCTATAATTCCACAGGAGTTGTGCAGTGCCAACCAAACACCTCTGTTGGACTCCCCGGCATTAGAGTAAGCGGAGGATGGCAATATGATGATCCCGGTGTTAAGGGAGGCACCAAGACTTTTGGGAACGCATACGGCGGTAGTATCATTACCACCCAACAAGCTACGGACACTGCTGGCAACAGTACTGCCGTGGCCACCATAAGCAACGTGGAGGTTCCCGCCGTCTGGAACTTGGACTGGGACTTCCCCTATAACTGCGGGCCACTTTACAACGCCAGCTACACTGACCCCGGCAGCCAGCAAGTCTGGTTTAGGTATCAATTGAACGACTTCAATGTGCAGCCTGCACCTTCAAATGCAACCCCGGGGTATATATGCGCCGTATCTCCTAAAGTTATAAGCCCCGCCTCCACCAACTTTGCCATCATAGGGAGTTTTCCCGGCACTATTACCGTGGGCGGCAGTGCGCCGTTTCTCACAGAGTTCGGCATGCCGCTCTTGTACGTCTACGATAAGCACGGCAATCTGGTCGCGACGGAAACCGCAACCAGCGTGAGCGGTGACGGGACTGCGGCAACTTTCCCGTTTCCTTCGAATCTTACGCAAAGCGGATATGAATTGATCCCGCAGAACCAGATCAACCAAAGCCCCGGATTGGCTCCGGCCGGCCTAAACCTCCTTTCCATCGCCAGCAGCCAAACCATCGCAGGCAACCCGTTTGGCGTGTCGATTGGCGGCCAAACCGATGTCATCGTCACCTGCACCTATGTCCCGACCCCGCCCCACGGCGGCTATACCGAATGCCCATCGACCAGCACTTATGCTCCCGTCCCTGTGGTATCCCTTTATTCCGCAGGCCAGGTCCTCATCAATGGCACGGCAGTGAATGTCGGGCCAAACCCGACGGCAGTCGCGACCTATACGGCGAATCCGGTTACTACGACAAACGGCAACGTAACAGCAACCATTGCCGGCGCGACTCAAGGCATGGTCGCCAACTCCGGAAGCAATACCGTAAGCATTCTAAATTTAGTTAACCCCAGCGTAATCGCCAACGTGACCGTCGGCAATCAGCCCGTCGCATTGGTCACCGCGTCTAACGGCAGTACCGCTTATGTCGCTAACTACACCGATAATACGGTAACTCAGGTCAACTTGAGCACCAATACTGCCACGGCCACTGTTCCGGTTGGTGGCCACCCTACCTCGGTTGCTTTAAGTGCTGGGGGTACTTTGTGGGTGGGAGGTGCGGGCTTCCTTACCCAGATCAACACCTCGAACATGAGCGTGGTCGGAACGGAATCCGCTTCAGGGAAAACGATCGTCTCTCTCGGGTATACGGATGCATACAATGAATTGGTTGTCTCGTCTGTGGATTCAGGCGGAAACGTGTACGCCGAGGAGGTTACTGCCGGCTCTTTTGTCGCCGGTGGCGCCTACACCACGGCAGCCTCTCAAGCAGTTTCCACAGTTGCAACCTATCTGAATCCCAACACCAACACGAATGTGAAGGGCTTTACAGCAACCTTGGCCAAGGCAGGCCCCATCAGAATCAATCCATTTCAGCCTGGTGCCCCGCCGCTGGTTGTGCAAGACGGATGGGCGGTGATCACGGCGACCCCGACCGGCTTCACGATTACTGATGTATCTGGAAACATTGTTCTCGTGTCGCAGACAACTCCGTCCCCGGTCACAGCAATCGCAGTCGATCCAAATCTGCATATTGCCTACCTAGCCGAGCCGGACTCAAATACTCTTCTGACTGTTCCATTGCCAGGGATCAACTAGCCAGATACTCTCACACATCGCGTTTTCTGTTCTCCCGGGTTTGAGTTTTCGAAACCGGGAGAGCAGACAGCTAAAAGCTAGCGCCCTGGATCCCGGAACCATCAATGCCACATAGCGCCATTTCAGACTTGAAAAATCTGCCTTCGGTTCTTAGCCCTCCCAGTGCCCAAAAACTCCTTCCCTCCCGTCACCCTCGCATCAACACACTTGCCCTGAAAACATCGCGCCAGGCCGCTGACTTCTCCAGCATCCCCGTTTCAGTCAGATAAGCCATATCGAGATCCACATCGTGATTCAACGGCGACTTGTCGAATGAACTTGCAATCGCGTCCGCACAATGAACGGCGGTGAGCGTAGAAAATCTCGTCTCCGACATCTCGCAAGGATTCTGGTGGAACTGGACCGCGTGCACAATCGATTCCGGCAGCCCCCACACACTCATCAAATACGCACCCACCTGCTCGTGAGGGCACCCGACAAATTCCAATTCCGCTTCACGAAATGAGCGGGTAGCTGAATCTTTTCGGTGAATCACCTTCCCATATTCCAACGGCATCTCCGCGATCAGCACAATCTTCCCCACGTCATGCAGCAGGCCGGCAGTGAAGCACTCTTCGCCCAGCGATTTGCTTCCTGTCTCGAGCGTTGCGATGCGCTGCGCCAAAGAAGCAACCGCCACACTGTGATCCCACAGTGGTGGCAGAAATGCCGCAACCGAGGAATTGCGATCGAACTGTGAGAACACGTGAATCGAAAGCGTCAGACTGCGAACCGTCTCCGCGCCGATCAGCGACACCGCCTCGCGCAGGCTGGATACATGCGAGTGCGCCCCGATGAACGCCGAGTTGGCCAGCTGAAGTATCTTCGCCGCCATCCCCACATCCTTGGAAATAATCTTCTCAATCTGTCCCAGCGACGCGTCGTCCGACTGCAGAGCCTTGGTCAGTTCGCAATAAAGATTCGGCAGGCTCGGAATCGAACGTAACTGCGAGATGACAGAAGCCAGCGGCGGGTTGCGCAGCAAATCGCGGGTAAGGAAAGCCTGGCTCAGCCGCTGTTTCAACTCCAGCAAATCGCACGGCTTCGACAGGAACTGATGTGCCGGAGAAATCGATCGCATAATCGTCTCCTGCTTCGATTGCCCTGACAAAATGATCCGCACCATGTCGCCGTGGAGTTCCTTCACTCTTTCCAGCAGCTCGGCCCCATCCATCACCGGCATGCGCATGTCGGTGATAATCGCATCGAAGGGTTCCTGCTCCAGAGCTTCAAGCGCAGGCAACGGACCGTCCGCAAACCTCATCTCCCACTCATCGCGCATGCCATGCAGCGCCCTTCGCAGGCCATCCAGAACCATCTTCTCGTCATCCACAAACAGCAAACGTTTGCGCATCACATCTCCCTCGCAGCGCCAGGCTGGTTCACCGGAAGTTGAATGAAGAATGTTGTCCCCAGGGCTCGTTGGGTTTCGAACCAGATTTTTCCCTGGTGCTTCTTCACAATCACACTGTGCGCAAATGCCAATCCCTGTCCCGTTCCCTTTCCCACTTCCTTCGTGGTAAAAAACGGCTCGTAGATGCGGTTTTGGATCTCGTCAGGGATTCCCATTCCCGTATCCGCAATCGTGATCTCCGCAAATGCTCCGCAAATACGCGTGCTGACTGTGATCTCGCCCTTTTCACCTTCCTTGATCTTGTCTTTAATTGAATGAGCTGAATTCACTATCAGGTTCAGGATCACCTGGTTCACCTCTCCCGGATAGCACATTACCGGTGGCAGCGCCTCATCAAGGTTGGTACTCACCTCCGCCACATATTTCCACTCATTTCTTGCCACGGTGATAGTTGATGCGATCCCCTTGTTCAGGTCGGTCTCGGTCTTCTCCGCCGAGTCCGGATGCGAAAACTCCTTCATCGCGCGCACAATCCTTGCCACTCTGCGCGCACCGTCAAGTCCCTGCGCAATCGCGCGCGGAACCTCCTCGCAGATGAATTCCAGGTCAGCCTTCTCTTCCGCAACGGCAACTTCAGCCGCTTTCTCCGGAGGCAATTCCTTCAAGTTATCCCGGATCGTTCCCCGATACAGCTCAATCAGATCGAAAATGGTTTCAAACGACTCCAGCATGAACGTGAGGTTATCCATCACAAATTGAGTCGGCGTATTAATCTCATGCGCAATGCCGGCCGCCAGTTGCCCGATCCCTTCCAGCTTCTGTGCCTGGCGTAGCTCGCTCTCCATTTGCCGTCGCGCCGTGATGTCTTCCTTTACGGCGAGAAAGTGCACGATGTAGCCCTTCGCGTCGACAACCGGAGTGATGGTTGCCGACTCCCAGATGATCTCGCCATTTTTCTTTTTATTGCGGAACTCGCCGTGCCATTCCTTACCCGCCTGAATGGTGGTCCAGAGTGCGCTGTACATCTCCGGTGGTGAATAGCCCGAGTTGAGAATGCTCGGGTTCTGACCCACCGCTTCATCGAAGGTGTAACCCGTGATTTCAGAGAATTTCCTGTTCACGTACGTAATCGTGCCGCTGGGATCTGTGATGACAATCGACGATGAGTTCTGTTCTACCGCAGTCGATAGCTGGCGGAGTTTATCCTCCGTCCTCCTGCGTTCCGTGACGTCTCGAAAACTCCAGATACGTCCAAAATATTTCCCGCTCTCATCCGCCACCGGTGCCGAATACCGGTCAAGAACCGTCCCGTCCACCAGTACAACTTCATCCAGGCTGGTTTCTTTCGAATGAGCGTAGAGGTATTCAACCTTCGTCAGAAATGCTGCTGGATCTTTGACTGACTGAACCACGTATTCCAACATAGGCCGGTCGTCAACGCACTCAAGAAACTCGAAAGGTATCCGGAACATTTCAATCAGCCGTTGATTTTGAAGCACCCGGTGTCCATCTGAATCAACAACAAGAAGGCCATCGATTGTCGAGTTGGCCTGCGCCTCAAGCAATGCCGTCTTGGCTCGCAACTCAACTTCAGTTCGTTTGCGATCGGTAATATCCCGATGGGTCCATATGCGGCCGTAGCACTTTCCATTGGTATCAATGACAGGCGCGGAATATCGATCGAAAACCGTCCCATCGTCAAACTCCACTTCATCTCGTCCCGTCTCCGTGGGATGGCTGTTGAAGTATTCAATCTGTGATAGAAATGAGCCGGGTTTTTTGACGATGCTAAGTGTGTGGCGCAGCATCGTCGCATCCGACGGGTCAAGCAGAGCTTCGGGAGGAACGCGATTGATATCGATCATGCGCTGGTTCTGAAGAATACGGCGACCGTTGGCATCGAGAACCAGAATGGCGTCACTGGTCGAATTCACAAGGGCCTCGAAAAACGCCGTCTTCGATTGCAATTCCATCTCGGCCGTTTTGCGTCCGGAAATATCCGACACCACACCATCAGCAAACTGAACTCCGTTCTCCTCATATGGACTGATCGCCCGGCTATGCACCCAGATCCACACGCCATCTTTGCGCAGAAGCCGAAACTCCATATCAAACGACTTTCCGTGAGAGAAGAGATTTTGAATCGCCTTCTCAAGGTCGTCTCGATCGTCGGGATGAGCTCCCGACAGCAATAGAGTCATTCCATGGCTGTAGATCTCTTCGAGGCTGTAACCCGTTAACTCTTCAATTCTGGGGCTGATATAGGCCACGCGCCCGCTCTCCTCCAGCGTCCACGCCACGTCAGGAAGATTGCTCAGGATACGACGGAATTTCTCTTCATTCCTCCGATTCGATTCTTCGCTGCTGCGCAGGGCCTCGACCGATCTTTCGGCCTCCGTCACGTCCTGCACCGTCACTACGCATCGCGTTCCATCCGCTTGCCATGCCAGTGTACGAACGCTGAACCTCACCTGGAAAGGCGTTCCGTCCTTTCGCCAAAACGTGTCGGTCCTGGTACGGATCGACTCTCCCAATCGCATGAATTCAAACATTGGACATTCGTCAGCAGGAAACGGCGAGCCATCGGGGTGACTGTGGTGGATAAGATGATGGACACTATTGCCAATCATTTCCGCGGCTGAAAACCCCGTCATCTCTAGAAACGCGTCGTTGCAGAAGGTCACATTCCCCACGCCATCAATGGCGCAGATGCCCTCCACAATCGCATTCAAAATCACCGGGAGGCCGGTCTTTATATCCTCCGTATTGCCTTCCATACCGTGACTCAATCGCATTGGGGTTCCTTGAACAAGACATCGGCGGAATGCAAAAGAGCTTGAGGAAGGGAGTAGCTGTTGCGCGTGCACGTTCATCTTTCTGTAGAAACTGCCGATGGATGAATGCGAGGGCGCAGAGTCAATCCCGCATCGAATGCGTGCGGCGCCCCTCCACATGGGAGGACTCGTGGACAACAAAATCCTGTTTGTTGACGACGATCTCTCCATCCTCCAGGGCTACAACAGAATCCTTCATCGGGAATTTCAGGTCAGCACCGCCAACTCCGGCGAACAGGGCCTCGCCACCATCCGCACCGCCGGTCCGTTTGCCGTCGTCATTTCAGATATGCGCATGCCCGGCATGAATGGCGCTCAATTCCTCGCCAAAGTGCGAGAAAAAGCGCCCGATACCGTGCGCATGCTGCTCACAGGATATTCAGACCTCGATGCCGCAATCGAAGCCGTCAATCAAGGCAATATCTTTCGCTACCTCACCAAGCCGTGCGAAAAGGAAATTCTGGTCAAAGCTATTAAGAGCGGCCTGGAAAGCTTCCATTCCGTTATCGCCAGAAACGAGCTCGTCAAGAAGGCGCGCCTGGTCGCCGATTCCGCTATGGAATGGGATAAACAGGCTATCTCACAGGCCGAAACCTTCGAACAAGCCGCGGGTTTGCCCGGACCTCCCGAAGCCCGTCAGTTTCTTGACTCCATCTTCAAAGGCGATCGCCAGGGTTATGTCGTATTAATCAAACTCTCGATCCTCAAGGTCATTGAAGATCGCTATGGTCCTCAACCAGCGGAGGAGTACATTCGCAACTCCATTCAGTTCCTGACACGCTCTATCGGTTCGGTCGATCGAATGTTTCACTGGAGCCGCGACGTGCTGATGATCGTCGTTCGGCGGCAACTCTCGCCCGTCGCCATGCGCATTGAGATCAACCGCCTCATGCAGGAACGGCGCGACCAGATGACTGAAATCAACGGAAGACCCGTGATGATCGCTGCCCCCACAACCTTCGATCTGCTTCCCGTCTCCAGGTTCTCCACCTTCGACGAAATGTTCACCGCATTCGACGCAAAGCTGACCGGCTCATTCTAAACCAGCCTTATCCCCGCATGGCCGCCAACCCTACTGTTCCGTATAAACGTAATCGTTAAAAACCCAGACTCCGTTGATCTTTGAATAGAGCCTTGCATACACTTTTACGCCGTTTGCGGGCAACGTGGGCGCGGTCGCTGTCAGTGCAGTGCCTTTGTATAAGTAGAGATCGCTGTCACCCGCTGCAATGGCGCTAAGGTTGAGCTGATAGTCGCTCACGGCGATTCCGGCGCTCCACTGGAAGGTCACACTGCTGGTGCCGAGAATCGTCCCCACTCCCGGCGTAGGTGACGTGAGCGTGGCCGGGATCGGCGTACCGCCTTCGGTGTAAACGTAGTCGTTATACTGCCAGGCTCCGTTAATCTTGGAATAAAGCCTCGCATACAATTCGGCGCCGTTGGCGGGCAGGCTGGTTACGGTCGTGCTGAGAGCAGTGCCTTTGTATGTGTAAAGGTCGCTGTCACCCGGTGCCACAGCGCTTAGATTGAGCTGGTAGTCGGCGACAGCAATGCCCGCACTCCAGTGGAAGGCCACATTGTTTGTGCCGAGTATCGTGCCGGCTCCAGGCGTGGGAGATGTCAGCGTTGCCGGGGTCGGTATACCGGCTTCCGTATAGACATAGTCGTTGTATTGCCACACTCCATTGATCTTGGAGTAGAGCCTTGCGTACACCTCAACGCCATTTGCCGGCAGCGTGGTTGCGGTCGCGGAAGTGGCCGTGCCCTTGTATAAGAAGAGGTCGCTCGCCCCCGGAGAAGTGGTGCCAAGGTTGAGCTGATAAATACTGACCCCCGTCCCAGCAGTCCACTGGAAGGCCACATTGCTCGTACCCAGCACAGTACTCAGTCCCGGCGCAGGCGAAGTCAGCGCAGGCAGTGCGCCCTCCACCACAAACACTGTTGCTGAATAAGACGGGAATGTGTAGCTGATGGAGTTCGAAACAACCGGCGTGGTTCCCTCCGCGGTAATCTGTGCCAGGTTCGCATTGCTGTAGCCATACACTTCAGCCGTCCCCGCAGCCGCATAGTTGGCCAGCGACAACGATGTCTCAATCGCCGCCGTAGTCTTGTTGATCACCACAATCGTCAGCGCTCCATCCGTAGCTCGTACCGCGGCATAGACCGACAGATTTCCCGGATTGCTGCTTACCGCCGAAACGCCTGTCGAGCCAAACTGTCCTCCCGCGCCGTCATAGTTCCTGAACAAACGAAACGCATAGGCAATCGGGTCGGTGGGCGTGGGTGCGCTCCACATATTCGCAAAATCGACACCCTGCTGGCCAAAGATTCCCAGCACATCGGCCTCGGCCAGCGCGTCCGTTATCAGCTTGTTCCCGCTGTCAATTGAGTACTCCGAGAAAGCCAGCTTTGTCCCGGGATAATACTGACTGATCCACTGGTGAAAGCGCGGAATCAAATCCATCGGACCGTCGAAATAGTATTGCTCCACCCACGTCCCACCGTTGTACGTTGGATCCCAAAGCGTCCGCGTCGAAGCAAGCTGTGTAGCCGGGCTTGAGAACTGCGGATAGTAGTGCTCATCAAAATAATCCAGCACCCGCGTGCCGGTCCGCTGGTTGTAAGCTGCCATCTGCTGCAGATAATATTGCCCTGCAAACAGATTGTTTTGCTCGCTAGGAGTGCCGATCCATCCGCCTAGCGTAAAGTCCGATGGACCAAACACCATTGCGGTTGGGTCGGCCTGTTTAATCGCTGCCGCATACTGCTCGCCGAGCGAAACGATGGTGCTGTACGGCGGCTGCGTCGGTTCAATATCGCGGTGCGTGTTTGACCACCCTCCCGGCTCATTGTCCAGTTGATAAAACGGAACGCCGCCTTTGGCAGCAGTGCCGAACGTGCTCACCAGGTGCTGCACCCAGCCCTGCTGCAGACTCACACTGTTCGCGATGTGGTTGGCGAGAATGTTGTTGTCATTCAATTGCGTGCCTGTCGTCGTCAGGCTGTTGCCGCAGTTCTCGCCATTCGGATGAACATAGGGATTGGTCGACTGCTGTGCCCCATAAACCGAAGTTGGAAAGCTGCACGTCCATGCCGAACTGCTGTTGACATAAGGAATAATTGGAATTGTCATCAGCGCGGCCGCAGGCTTATATGTGCTGATCATCAAATCGGCCGAGGCGCTCGGCACCGGGCTGGCCTCACCGTTCCCGCCCATGAAATACCAGTCGAAGCCCGCATTGCTCGAGTCGACCATCCAGTTGTAGCGCGTGGTCCCATCCCCGCCCCAGCGAATATTCGGGACCTTGATCTCCTGCGCGAAGGTCGTGTTCAGCCCGTAGTTGGCAATCCCGTAAATGTTTGGGTTAATCGCATGCCGCCCGGCCGCCGCATCCACGCCCAACACCGGTGTCTGCCCCTGCAGAACCACATTGGAGCCGAACGCAAGTCCAGTCCCGAGAAGAACAAAGAGTGCTGCTCGCACAGTAACCATTTCGATGCCCCGTTGGTAATATCTGGAATATTACCTCAAAAGGCGTTCCCTGCCACCATGAGAAAACAAGCAAATTCTGCGAAAAGAGGGGTAGCACAGGCAGGACCGACACTCCTGTTGTATCTCTCATCCCAAAATAAGAAGCGGGTCATTCGGCCCGCTCCTTAGTCGGTTATTTTTTGATATCACCCAAGATCACTGTTCGGTGTAGACGTAGTCGATATATTGCCACACTCCGTTGATCTTTGAATAAAGCCTTGCATACACTTTCACGCCGTTTGCGGGCAACGTGGGCGCGGTCGCTGTCAGTGCAGTGCCTTTGTATAAGTACAGGTCGCTGTCACCCGCCGCAATGGCGCTTAGGTTGAGCTGGTAGTCGGCAACCGCGATTCCGGCGGTCCAGTGGAACGCCACACTGATCGTACCGAGTATCGTGCCGACTCCCGGCGTGGGAGATGTGAGCGTGGCCGGGGTCGGCGTACCGCCTTCGGTGTAAACGTAGTCGTTATATTGCCAGGCTCCGTTGATCTTCGAGTAGAGCCTTGCGTACAGCTCTGCGCCGTGTGCGGGTAGGCTAGTTACGGTCGCGGTGAGAGCTGTGCCTTTGTATGTAAACAGGTCGCTGCCACCCGCTGCGACAGCGCTCAGGTTCAGCTGGTAGTCGGCGACGGCAATTCCGGCATTCCAGTGGAAGGCCACATTGTTTGTGCCGAGTATCGTGCTGACTCCAGGCGTGGGAGATGTCAGCGCTGCCGGGGTCGGTATACCGGCTTCCGTATAGACATAATCGTTGTATTGCCAGACTCCGTTGATCTTGGAATAGAGCCTCGCGTACACCTCAACAGCGTTCCCGGGCAGGTTAGTTGCGGTGGCGGTAGTAGCCGTGCCTTTGTACAGGAACAGGTCGCTGCCGCCGGCCGAAATGGCGCTGAGGTTGAGCTGATAATCGGCAACAGCGCCTCCGGCCGTCCACTGGAAAGTTACGTTGGTGGTGCCCAGTTTAGTGCCTATTCCCGGCGTGGGCGATGTGAGTACGGCCGGCGCTGGCGTACCGCTCTCCGTATAGACGTAGTCGTTGTACTGCCAGACTCCGTTGATCTTGGAATAGAGCCTTGCGTAAACCTCAACGTCGTTTCCAGGCAGCGTGGCCGCCACTGCGGAGGTAGCCGTACCTTTGTATACGAATACGTCTGTATCACCCGGTGCAATGGCGCTGAGGTTCAGCTCGTACTCGGTGACCCCTGTCCCGCTGGTCCACTGGAAGCTCACATTGGTGGTGCCCAGTTTGGTGCCTATTCCCGGCGTGGGCGCGGTGAGCGTGGCCGGCGAAGTATTCCCAACCGTAACCGTGACGGTTTGCGCCGCGGAAGTCGACGGGGCGTCATTAGCGCCGTCGCCCTCGAAATAGGCAATGATGCTATTGCTGCCCGTGTTCAGCGCCGAACCTGCCACGTTGACGCTTGCGACGCCATTGCAGGAAGTGCTGGTTCCGGAGCCCGTGCACGTATGAGTATGAACAATTGGCCCCGTTCCCAGCAGTTTGCCAGACGTCGAGCCGATAAAGAACTCGACCACGCCCGCCGGGGAAACCGTGCCGCCACGCCCTGTCGCCGTAACCGTCGCCGTAAGCGTCACGCTGCCGGTGGAGACTATGGATCCAGCGCTCGTAGTCAGCCCCGTGCTGCTGCTGTATTGCGTTATCCAGGTACTGCTGTTCCAGTCCGCTACCAGGTTGGCAATGTTCACACTGCCCAGGCCAACCGCGTCGCTGTAGCCGGCGCTTTGATAAAAGGCCGGTTCAAAGCTCGAAGTAGAAATCGACAGCAGGCCATATGCATCGCCCGCAGTTGCAGTGAAGCAATTGGTGTCGCCGGTCACGCACGGCATATCGTTCCCGTCTACGATGCAGAAGTTGTTATCCGTGCCGGAGCACTGTGACTGCTCAATCTGGGGCGTCCGGTTGACGTTATAGAACACGCAAGATGGAAACACCGAACTGTATTCCGCCATGCTCAGATAGTTCGACTCGCAAGTCAGAACGCTCGGCGCAGTCGTGGACAAGTTCTCCGCGGTGGGCGTGCCGAACTCGTGCGCGGCAAGCGCATAGAGCGTGTAGTCGGCCTGTCCCTGGCGCGTTGGCTGCGCGGGATTGCCCGAAGGGTGAGCCTGGTTGATCACAGCCATCAGTCCCGCGATTTGCGGCGCGACAAACGATGTGCCACCGGCCGACATCATTCTGCTATTGCCCGAATTGGTATAGTCGCACGCAGTGCCGCCGCCCGTGCCGGTGCCTGCATCCGACTCGCAAAATAAAAGTGCATGGCCCCACAGCCCGCTGGCGGCGAACATCGAAATGTCAGGAAGATTGCGCATCGTGGATGAGCTGTAGTTTGTCGACAAGCCCACGCCATAGACGTTTTGCCACGTCGGCTTCGTGTAAACCGAGCTGATGCCTCCGCTCCCGCTGCCGTTGACTCTGGTGAAGTTGAGGCCAAACGACGATGCGCCATTGCAAATCTGTTCCGGTGTGTAAGTCGTAATGTCTTTCGCCGCAATGAAGCTCGTTACAAGTGTGCTGCCGCAGGCTTCGTTCCACGTTGTCTCCGGCAGATAGGAGAGCGCCGATCCGTACGGTGACGTATCGTTTGAATTCCAGTAGGGCCCGCCCCCGGAGATGTCTCCGAAATCGGAAGAATAGTTGTCGCTAAAGTCGGTTCCACCGGTCACCACGTTGTACGGAGTGGATGCAATCCCGTTCACATTCCAGCCGGACGCACCCGCAGTGGCGCCCCGGTCACAAGTGTCGTCCCCGCTGTCGCCCGCGGAGATCACCACCGTCTGGCCCTGCGCAGCCGCCTGCTCCCACAGCGCGTTGTAGAAACTGTTATAGGACCCAAAGTCGGATTCACAGGCCCCATAGCTCACGCTGAACGACGAAAGCGTGGGTGCCAGGTTGTTTACCGCATACGTAGCGGCCAGGTCCACACCCGCTGAATTCGTGGTACTTGCGCAGGCCACAAAATAAAGAGCTGCCCCCGGTGCCACCGCCCCCGCCCACTGCACATCCAGGTCGGCCTCGCCCTCGTCCTTCCCCACGCTATGCGGACCCAGAACGCCAGGGTCGCCGCAATACGACGGAATGCCAAACATATACGTAATGTTCGCAGCGGGCAGCCCAAATTGCGTACGGAAGGCACTCAGATCGTCGGCGCCATTGCAATCGTCCGGCGACGTTCCGCTCTGCCCCTTACAAACATCTGTTTGCTCAATCACGCCGATCGATTGCCCCGCTCCGTTGCAGGCCGCGCCGTTGCACAACGTGCCGGTCAAAAGCGGCTTCTCGTTGTAAATGGTGTAGAAGTCTTGAGGTCCCACATCTTGTACGCCATTACTTGTAAAAGCCACGTCCGGACTGGCCTTCGACTTCGAAGCAAGTTTCTCGAGCGGGCTCGCATTCTTCTCGTCGGCCAAATACGCCTTGCCCGTTGTCGCATCGTGCTTCACCAGCCCTACAGGATGCATCGTCGGCTTGGGAAAGAAGTCGTGCAGCGACCGAAAACCGGCGACCACCTGCGCAAACGCCGCCGGGATTTGCGGCTCGCTCATATTGGCAAGGTGTTGCTTGCCATTCACGTTCAGGTAATGCATTTCTGTATGGAAGGCCGCGCGCACCTGCCCCGCGGTTCCTGAGAAGATGAGCAGCGTCTTGCCGGCGGGGACGGTGTCAACCGTGAACCCTTTGCCCACAAGCCATTTGCTGATACTTGCGATATCCGCATCGGCCACGCCGTAGCAAGTACCCATCTGTTCCGAGCTGAGCCATTTGTGGAACAGCGGCGACTGATGATTGTGCATCTGGTCAATCCGCGCCTGTAGCGCCATCTCCTGCTCAGGTGCGCGTTGCAGCATCATGATGATGTGCTCCATCGGCAGATCGTCCGCCACCGCACCGCGGTCGAACTCCGGCCGCGCCAGCGGGTGTACATGGCCTGCAAGGCTCGTCAGCTGTTCTTCATCCGGCTCGGCGGTCACGCGAGCCGTCGCCATAGGCGTGCACTCAGAGGAGACAAGCCTCGATACCGGAGGGATCCCGGGCGTGAAATCTGCATCCTGTGCGTACGCTGAAGCGGAGCCCGCGCTGTGCAACCCGAGCATGACAGTGGCAACAGAAAGAAGGCAGACAAGTGCAGACCGGGAGCAACGCTGGCTCATGACTTAAGTTCTCCTTGGCGCGTTTCCGCATGGGAAAGATTTTGTGGGTTGTCGAAATTTATGGAGCTGGCGAGGAGGTACACGAATCCCTCTGACAATCAGGCCCTGGCAGCGCAGGGAAAAGAACGCAGAAATATCAATGCAAAATTACCTTGAGGGAAATTAAATTCGGAGTCGATTTCGCACCCCCCCAGGGCCGCAAATGAATCGACCTTCCGCATAATCAAAATGAAACTATTGGGATTTATACACACTAACTACTGTGTCGGCAAGCAATTCTTGTCGTTCCGGAGGACGAGAATAAAGTTGAAGGCCCTGCTTTCTATCGACCGTTAACAGAAAGGCGTCAAGCACTACTGTTCGGTATAGACGTAGTCGTTATACTGCCATGCTCCGTCGATCTTTGAGTAGAGCCGCGCGTAAATCTTCACCCCATTCGCAGGCAGGCTGGGCGCAGTCGCAGCGGTAGCCGACCCTTTGTATACGTACAGCTCGCTCCTACCCGGCGCAAGCGCACTCAGGTTGAGCTCGTAATCCGTAACCCCCGCCCCGGCCGTCCATTCAAAGCCCACATCGCTGGTTCCAAGCACCGTGCCCATTCCCGGCGTAGGAGAGGTAAGTACCGCCGCAGCGGGCGTACCGCTTTCGGTATAGAGGTAGTCATCGTAGTAAACGGAATCGTCATACACCCACGCTCCGTTCAGATTTGAGTAGAGCCTTGCATAAACGATTGCGCCGTTTGCTGGGATACTAGGCACGGTCGTGGAAGTAGCCGAGCCTTTGTATTTGTACAAGTCACTAGCGCCAGGAGTGGTAGCGCTGAGGTTGAGCTGGTAGACGTGGACTCCCGTCCCAGTCGTCCACTGGAAGTTCACACCGCTGGTTCCCAGCACAGTACCCAGTCCCGGCGTGGGAGAAGTGAGCACAGCCGGAACCAGCGTACCGCTTTCGGTATAGAGGTAGCTGTTATGCTGCCATGCTCCGTTGATATACGAAGACAGCGTTGCATAGACGGTTACAGCGTCTGCAGGCAACGCGGGCACGGTCGCGGAAGTGGCCGTGCCCTTGTACACGTACAGGTCATGCGCCCCAGCAGCAATGGTACCCAGGGTGAACTCGTAGAGCGAGACATCTGTCCCCGCGGTCCACTGGAAGTTCACATTGCTGGTTCCCAACAAGGTGCCCGGTCCCGGCGTAGGAGTGGTGAGCACGGCTGGAACAGGCGGACCGCTTGCGGTATAGGTGTAGTCGTTGTAGAGCTTCTCCCCATTGGTGTAGGAGTACAGCCTTGCGTAGACGGTTTCTCCATTCGCGGGCAGGCTGGGCACGGTCACGGAAGTGGCCGAGCCTTTGTATACGTACAGGTCGTAAGCACCGGGTCCAATTGTGCCGAGGACGAGCTCATAAAGGGTGATACCTGCCGCTGCGGTCCATTTGAAGTTGACATTGCTGGTGCTCAGCACGGTACTTGTTCCCGGCGCAGGCGACGTGAGCGTGGCAACCGGCCTTGGAGTGTAGGTGTAGTTGAGGCCGTACCATCGTCCTCTGACCTCGTAAGTGAGCGTTGCGTAGGCTACAGCAATTCCCGCATTAAGGTTCAGGGGCACGGTTACTGAAGTAGCCGTGCCTTGGTAAAAGTACAAGTCGGTTGAACCGGGCTCCGTGGTGCCGAGGGTTAACAGGTAAAGGCTGACTCCCGTACCGGGGGTCCATTGGAAAATCTCGTCGCCGCCAATAACGCCGCCCGGAGTGGGCGTGATCATCGATACCGGCACTGGATCCAGGAGCGTGGGCGCGGAGATGCTGGGGCTGTATGTGCTGTCACCGGGAAAACTGGCTTCAACAAAAGGGTTTCCACCGCCGGTTGGCTGGGAGATCCCGGTCACCGTCGCCGTAGCTGAAATGGGCGTCAAAATGATGCCTACAGTGTTTGGAGGCTCTTCATACGTCAAACCGCTGGTCACTGCCATGTCGGGAATCCCATCCCCGTTAAAGTCCGCTATCGCAGCGCCGGACCCTGAGGTCAGCACGTCGGGATAATTCACTGCCGGGGTGAACGTACCATCCCCGTTTCCCATCAGCACGGTCGCATATTCGATGTAAAACGTGGCCAGATCCGCAATACCGTCCCCATTGAAGTCAGCCACTACGATGGTTTGACGCGGTGCAACGAGAGACTGCCCTGAGGAGTTGAAAGTTCCGTCTCCGTTCCCGAAGAAAATCGAGACCGTATCGCTCGAGTTCGCTAACGCCAGATCGGGAATTCCATCTCCGTTGAAGTCCGCCGTCACGATACTCGCCCCCCCGTACACTAAATCACCATCGGGAACGGTCTTTCCAGTAAAGGTCCCATCGCCTTTGCCCAGAAGAATGGATATGTGGGGGTTTTCCGGGTCCTCTGCCGTCAGGGCCAGATCCGGAATGCCGTCGCCATTGAAGTCTCCCACTACAACACCCTGGGGATCAATTTGAGTCTTCAGGTGTGTGCTTGTTTGCGTGAATGTTCCATCCCCGTTACCGAAAAAAATGCCCAAGGTGCTGTTGTTCCCTGATGTTAATGGGATGGCCAGATCCAGGATGCCGTCCTGGTTGAAATCCGCAACCGAGATCGGGCCAAGTTCGAGGGAGTTGCCGATAATAGCATGGGATGCTTTTGCCGTAAATGTTCCGTCCCCATTGCCCAAGAGGACGCCCAAACCAACTGAGCTACTGTCGACAGATTCGAGGTAGAGCAAATCGGCGATTCCGTCCCCATTGAAATCGCCAGTCACAATGGGGTAACGCGTGGTCGGGGTGTGGATCGGGGACTGAAACGTGCCATCCCCGTTGCCCAGAAACACGGAAACGGCTTCGCCATCACCCGAGACCAAATCCGGAATCCCGTCCCCATTGAAGTCACCCGATATTACGTAATAGATTCCTAAAGGATAAAACTGATAATCGGAATCCGGCCAATCCGGCCAGTTTGGGGCCGCTGGCGTCAGGGCCGCAGTTCCCAGCACCGCATTTCCATTGCTCGCGTCCAGGAACGATACCGTCCCGGTCAGCGGGCCGTAATCCGAAGCGGCTGTCACCGTCGCCGCTAGTGTGTACACGTTTGGGCTTTCGCCGGTTTTAGTGGAGACCATCGTAGTTGTGGTTGAGCCCACACCTGCCAGCCCCGTAACCGAGAGCGACGCCGCGCTGGACGAACTGCGGGCGTACGTCTTTGTCCCCACAAACACGGCCTTGTAGCTGCGACTCCCAATTCCCGGGCGGAACTTGAAAACCGCCGTGCCGGAGCTGGTCAACTGCGCCGTGCCCACGATATGGATGTCTGCGCAGTGGGCCGCCGTTGCGTCGCAAAAATTAATGGTTCCCGGCGTCACAGGGGTTGGCCCGGCTGCAACCGTCGCCGTCAGCGTAATCACGGTTCGGGCTGCAACCGTGGTCACCGCACTGCCGCCGCTGGTGACGGTCAGCGTCGTGGTGGTGGCCGTTTGCGCGAACGCCGGCCAACACAGGCCCAGAACGCAAGCCAAAGCACACATCCGCGCACAGGTTGGTCGAACGCCAAACACGCCGCCAGGAGATGGAACCTTGGCGAACAGAACGGGGAAACACCGCGAATGCTTCATAGAATCCTCGCGTAGGTGCATGTATCGCCCAGATTCCGGCTTGTTCGTTGTCCCAATCCTTGGGGAGGGGCCGGGGGGAGGCCTGCCGATCGTTTGATCGGTGCCCCGAGTATATCCCGGGAATTCGGCCTTGGCTTCCAGATTTGCAGACCAGACCCACGCACGATTCCGAAACAGTCATCTCAGACTTGTAATCTGTCTCCCGATCTGCCCCGCCCGCACCAACGTCGACACGCACCCCAGTCCCTAGCGGAACTCCCGTCCCCAGCAAGATTGGCGGACTATTTCCGAGCGCAACCGCACAGATAAGAAATCGAAATAAATCACATCGTTTCAGTGCCTTACGCCGATAGCCCGTGCAAAATCAGAGCGTTTTTGAAAATTGTGGCTAATTCTCCGCAACCCTCTACATCGTTTAATTAAACTCTCTCTCTCCGAAACATCTCAAAAAGGCTGCCCCCATGGTTCATGTCTCAACGAGATGCAACCACAGGATCATACCTTTCGCATGTTTTGTAACCACTTGGGCCATCCTTTCAGCTATGTAGCACACCCCTCAGAGCAGCCATTTGACACCCCGAAAACTGACAACTGATCACTGACAACTGATCACTGACAACTTAAAACTTAAAACTCAAAACTTGAAACCTAAAACTGTCCAAACGCAAAAGCGCCGCCCGAAGGCGGCGCTTTCGCATGCAGGCTAAAGCCTTTACCTACAACGTCGACTCGATCTCAAAGCCCCAGGCTTCAAGAAGCGCCTCAGGGATATACTTGGAATTCTTGTTCCGGCGAGCCCATTCCCGAAGACGGGTTGACCGGATATACTGATCCGGACTGAGCTTGAACTCCTTCACGATTTGCTCGAAGGATGTCACTGTGGGTACAACCGGCCCAATGGGCTCCGGCTTGCCCCAGTTTGGATTTCCACGACGCTTTGCCATCGAATTGGTGTCCTTAATGGAGGGTGATTTGAACCTAAGTCCTCGGAATCGGGCGGGGAACCAATCGCTCCAGAGGTTACTCTAGAGTCCTATTTTACGGATTTTTTCTTCAAAAATCAATAGTAAACCAGGGCAAAACGCGAATAAACTTCTCCACGCAAATCCAGTCGAAACATACAGCTATCTTGTTCATTATAAATAACTTAAAATTGACAACTCACCTCTGGACTCGTCACGAACTCTCCGCAAGCACCGAAAATGACAACGATTCCATCCATTTGTGGTCCGGTACTCTTCTGACAACAGCCCGAAGTCGACTATCCTTACACTCGTTTGCAAAGGGGCTTCCCATCATGCTGAACTTCACCCGCAGAGACTTCGCCAAACTGGGCGCAATGGGCATCGCCGCCCGCCTCGTCCCCACCCTCAACGCCCAGCCCGCGCAGAAGAAAGTGGGCTACGCCGTCATCGGCCTCGGCCGTATCGCCGATCACTTCATGCGCGGCGCTCTCCCCACCACCAATTCAAGCATCACCGCGCTCGTCAGCGGCCACCCTGACAAGGCTGCCCGCATCGCCGCCCAGTACAACGTCCCCTCCGCATCCATCTACAGCTACGAAAACTTCGACCAAATCATCCACAATCCCGCAGTCGACGCCGTCTACGTAGCCCTTCCCAACTCGATGCACGCCGAGTACACCATCCGCGCTGCCAAAGCCGGCAAGCATGTCCTGTGCGAGAAGCCCATGGCCACCAACGTCGCCGACTGCGAGAAAATGATCGCCGGCTGCAAGGCCGCCAACGTCAAGCTCATGATTGCCTACCGCTGCCACTATGAGCCCACCAACCTCCGCGCCATTCAGCTCCTTCGCTCCGGCGGCATCGGCCAGGTACAGGCCATCGAAAGCAGCTTCGGCTTCAACATGGGACCCAATGAGTGGCGCACCAACAAGAAACTAGCCGGCGGCGGCCCGCTGTTCGACGTTGGCATCTACTCCCTCAACGCCTGCCGCTATCTCACCGGCGAAGAGCCGGCGGCAATCTCCGCATACGCCTCCACCAACGACCACGACGCCCGCTTCGCCGAGGTGGAAGAGAACGTCTCATGGACCATGAAATTCCCCTCGGGCATCCTTGCCACCTGCAACACCACTTACGGCGCCAACATGCCGGGCTACTTTCATGTTTACGGTTCCAAGGGCTGGCTCCGCGTCGACCAGGCCTTTGTCTATGAAGGCCTTCGTCTCCACGGCTTCGTAAACGGCGCAGACATCGACGAGCCCAACCCCGCCCGCGACCCTTCGCACTTCCAGGCAGAGGCCGAGCATTTCTCTCATTGCGTGCAGAACAACCTGGAGCCACAAAGCCCCGGCGAAGAAGGCCTCCGTGACATGCGCTACATTACGGAGATTTATCGCTCAGCGGGGATTTCCTTGTAAGGTCCAATTACTCGGGCCGAGTCATCTGCTAATCCGACAGCCCCAGCACCCGCCGATTCTTCTCGTTGTCCGCCCCACTCCCGGCAAAGTCGTCGAAGGCACGCTCCGTGACGCGGATAGTCTTTTCCTTGATAAACTTCGCGCCTTCCGCCGCACCATCTTCCGGATGCTTCAGGCAGCACTCCCACTCCAGCACCGCCCATCCCGGATAGTCATACTGCGCCATTTTCGAGAAGATTGCGCCAAAATCAATCTGCCCGTCGCCCAATGAACGGAACCGCCCCGGCCGATCGATCCAATCCTGATAGCCGCCATACACACCGCTCCGCGCACTTGGCCTATACTCCGCATCCTTCACGTGAAATGCCCGCACCCGGTCGTGATACACATCCAGAAATCCCAGATAATCCATCTGCTGCAGAATCATGTGGCTCGGGTCGTACAGAATGTTGGCACGCTTGTGTCCGCCTACCGCATCCACAAAGCGCTCAAAGGTCACGCCATCGTGCAGGTCTTCGCCCGGATGCAGCTCATAGCAAACATCCACGCCCGCCTCGTCAAACACATTCAGAATCGGCAGCCATCGCCGCCCCAATTCCTGGAATGCCTCGTCAATCAGCCCCGCCGGCCGTTGCGGCCACGGATAGAAGTAAGGCCACGCTAGCGCGCCTGAAAAAGTCGCGTGCGCAGAGAGCCCCATGTTCATGCTCGCCGTCGCCGCAAACTCCAATTGCTGCACAGCCCACGCCTGGCGCCCCTTCAAATCGTCCTTCAACGCAGCCGGAGCAAAATCCGCAAACAGCGTGTCGTAAGCGGGATTGGTAGCTACAAGCTGCCCTTGCAGATGCGTCGAAAGCTCCGTCACCGCAAGCCCCGCCTTGCTCACCACGCCCAGCACATCCTCGCAGTACCCCTTGCTCTCCGCGGCCTGCTTCAGATCGAACAGCCGTCCGTCCCAAGTCGGAATCTGTACGCCGACAAACCCCAGCCCCGCCGCCCAGTGCGCCATGCCCTCCAGCGTGTTGAACGGTGCATCGTTTGAAGCAAACTGCGCCAGAAAAACTCCCGGTCCCTTAATCGTCTTCATGAGTTTCCTTTCAGAAATTCCCTAATCGGCAAGATCGAGGCATTACAAATCGCACTCATCACATTTCGGCGAGTTCCGGATAGAGCAAGCGATCTTCGGGCTGTGGGTCAGGCAACGAGAATAGTTCGAGATCTTCGGGCTTTCTGAGCCCCTTATAACATTCCACATGCAGTACCGCAGTTTCACCTGGTCCTAACGTTCCAATCTTAAGTAGAGTGGCCCCATTCAATCGTCCATCTTTCGAACGCACCCCTACCTTGAGCACGGGAAGTTGTCTCGTCCCTGAATTGGTGACCTCGATTACGTGATTCCCTTCAGGGTCGATTCCCTTCTCACGCCATCGAATAGATCGCCGGGCATTGATAACTTCTTCTTCTCGTGCCGAAAATGGAGGGGGGCCAAGCAAGATTTTCGCCCATTCAGTTTCGTCGAATTTCTTTCGAGCTCTTTCGCAACTCTCCACTATCCATTCTTCGAAGTCAGCAGCTACGCAGTCTTCTTCTCCAGCTTCATACTCATAAATCTGACGTGTTTCCAGGTTCTCCTCAGCCTTGATGTAAACGCTGGCACTGTCGTGGAAGCCAATATGATAGAGCCGCGTTCCGTCTTCAAGAATGGACAGACGAGGCGCAGCGAAGACTCCGACCTCGTAGCGATCGTGGCGCGCGTCGCGGTAGAGCTTTGCGTTTCCAAACTTCAGGACAAACTGCATGTATGACACCGGCACGGGCAGAACTGACTGAAATACGATCTCGCTCAGTTCCTCTTTGGCGGGACCATCGACCACGTGAAAGCGAGGCGTACGAACCGCAGCTATTTCACGTTCAAGCCATTCAAACATGCCTGCTCCAACTAAGTTCAACCATTCCGCGCTTCATTCCGAATGGTCAGAGAGAATCGTCTCCGGTTCACTCAGGATAATCAAAACTCCACCCACCTCTCCGTCCGGCTACTCTCAATCGCCCGCTCAATAAACCGCATCCCGCGCACCCCGGCCACAATTCCCGGCAGCGTCTCCGGCAGCGGATCAGCCTTCCCAGCTTTCCAAGCCGTCAACCCCTCCGCAAACTCCCGATAGAGCACCGCAAACGCCTCAACATACCCCTCAGGATGCCCGCCGGGCAGCCGCGTCACCGCCCGCGCACCCGGGCTCAGATAACCGCCGGCCGCATACCGAACCTCCTCCGGCCCACCCTCCCACTTCACCCGCAGCCGGTTTGGATCTTCCTGGTGCCACTCAATGGATCCTTTCTCGCCATACACACGCAGCCGCAGCCCGTTGCCCTCGCCCGCCGCCACCTGCGACGCCATCAAAGTCCCGGTCGCGCCATTCTCCATCCGCAGCAGCGCGTTGCAATCGTCATCCAGACGCCGCCCAGGGACCACCGTCCGCAGCGCCGCGTTCAAACCCGTCACCCGCGCCTGGGTCACATACTCCACCAGGTGAAACGCATGCGTCCCGATGTCCCCAATGCATCCACCCGGCCCATTCAACGCCGGATCAGACCTCCACGCCGCCTGCTTCTGTCCCGTCGCCTCCAGCGGACTGCTCAACCATCCCTGCAGATACTCAACCGCAACCTTGCGAATCGCCCCCAGCGCACCACTCGCACAAATTGATCGCGCCTCCCGCACCAGCGAGTAGCCCGCATAGGTATGCGTAAGGCCATACGGTAACCCGGCTTTCTTCACCAATGCTTCGAGCTGCAGCACTTCGTCATAAGTGGCAGTAGCCGGCTTATCACTCATCACCGCGAAGCCAGCCTCAAGCGCAGCTTTAGCCACCGGCAGATGCAAATGGTTCGGCGTCGCGATCACCACAAAGTCAATCGCGTCGGGCCGTTCACGCTCCGCCTTCAGCATCTCTTCGTAGCCCGCGTAAGCCCGCTCCGGATCGATCTTGAAATGTTCTCCCGCCGCGCGCGACCGTTCCGCCGACTGCGAAAACGCTCCCGCCACCATCTCAATCTGCCCGTCCAGTTCCGCGGCCATCTTGTGCACTGGCCCAATAAACGCGCCCGGCCCGCCGCCAACCATCCCCATCCGCAACTTCCGCGTCTCACTCATTTCAGCTTCCCTGCTCCTGTTCCAGACAATCGTGGTTCGAGTTGGAAGAATACACTGTGCCCCATCCATCGAGCAGTCTCATCGCTCGATGGGTGGGAATCGCATAAAGTCGGTTTCAGTTAACCTGGGCCGCCAAAAAGTCATCCCTGCGCCATTGCCCGCTTCAACCCCGGAGCCAGCGTACGCAGCAACACTAACGCCACCAGGTACGCCGACGCGGAATAGAGAAACAGCGGCACATAACTATGCGTCAATTGCAGAATGTTCCCGGCCACCGCCGCAAAAATTGCTCCACCCAACGCGCCCGCCACCTGGCCAAAGCTCACCACTGTCCCCACATACGCATGGGGAAACATATCCGGCACCGTGGTAAACAGGTTCGCCGACCACCCCTGGTGCGCGCTCGCCGCCAGGCTCAGCAAAGCCACCGCGCTCCACTCCGAAGTCAGCCCGCCCGCAAATCCAATCGGCAGCACAAGCAGTGCGCACGTCAGCATCGCAGCCAGCCGCGACTTCTTCAAACTCAGTCCTAACCGTTCATAGCCGCGCGGCAGCCACCCGCCGCCTACGCTGCCTATAACCGAAAGGTTATACACAATAATCAGCGGCAATCCGATATGCGAAAGGTCCAGCTTGAAGCGCGAGTTGAAATACGACGGCAGCCAATAGAGATAAAACCACCACACCGCATCCGTCATAAATTTGGCCAACGCAAATCCCCATGTCTGCCTGTACTTGAGCAGCTTCCACCACGCCAACTCCGGCCCTGGCGGAGGAACAATCACAGCCCCACGCGTCCACTCCATCGATTCGCGTGGTGTCCTGTACTTCAACGACCACCACAGTATCCATGAAGCGCTGAACAATCCCGTCGTCAAAAACGCATAGCGCCAACCAAAGTGCAGCGTCACCCACGGCACCACCGCTGGAGCCAGGATCGCTCCCACATTCGCACCCGAGTTGAAAATCCCAGTCGCCAGCGAGCGCTCCTTCGGCGGAAACCATTCAGCCGTCGCCTTGATCGCCGCCGGAAAATTCCCGCTCTCTCCCAGCCCAAGAAATACTCGCGCCACGCCGAACCCGAACACCGACGTCACCAACGCGTGCCCCATCGCCGCCAGGCTCCACAAGCCCGTCACAATCGGGTAGCCGCGCCGGCATCCCAGCCTGTCCACGAGGCGCCCCGCAAAAATCACGCCAAACATGTATGCGAACGAAAATGCGCTGACAATGTAGCCGAACTGCTGCTCGCTCATGCTGATCGACTGCTCAACCGTCGGCCATCCTGGGAACAGTGGCGCCAGATGAATCGAGCTCTGCGCCAGTACCGGCTTTAGAATCCCCAGCACCTGCCGGTCCATGTAATTGATCGACGTCGCCACAAAAAGCATGGCGCAAACGGTCCACCGCCCCGGCAACGCGGGAGGTTCCGCAAATACTTCAGTACTCTCCACCACTTCCTTCATAGCGCTCCCAGGCTTCTATTCCCTGTTCCCTGATCCCTATTCCCTGAGTCCCTTAGTCCCTGCTTCACCGGTTCACCCCGCTCGCCAGAAACCCGCCATCCACGGCAATCACTTCTCCGGTAATAAACGTAGCGGCTTCTGAAGCAAGAAAAATCGCCGTCCCTGCCACCTCACGCGGCTCTCCGAACCGCCCCATCGGCGTCCGCATCAGCAGTTCCTCCCCGCGCGGCGTGCCCATAATAATCGGCGCCGTCAGTTCCGTGGGAAATAGCCCCGGCGCAATCGCGTTCACCGTCACCCCCCGGTGCGCCAATTCAATCGCCAGCACCCGCGTAAACGCAGCCACAGCCCCTTTGCTGGCCGTGTACGCGGCCACCTGGTAGAACCCCACAAACGTGCTGAGCGAGGCAATGTTCACAATACGCCCATACCCGACCGCAGCCATCGTTTTGCCGAAGATCTGGCACCCTCGCAGCGTGCCCGTCAGGTTGGTCTCAATCACCCGCGACCAGTCCGCCTCGTCCACATCCAGCGTCGGCCCCTTCTGCGTTATCCCCGCCGCATTCACAAGGATGTCGACCTTGCCAAACTCCGCCAGCACCGCGTCGTGCAGCGCCTGCACCGAATCCCGATTCGCCACGTCGCTCGTCACCCGCAGAGTGCGCCGCCCAAGGGCTTCAATCTCCGCAGCCACGGCCTCTACAGCAGCCGTCCGCCTTGAACTCGCAACCACATCGGCCCCCGCCTCCGCCAACCCTAGCGCAATCGCGTGGCCCAACCCCGTCGTGCCGCCCATTACCACCGCAACTCTGCCGCTTAAATCGAACAGGCCTCGGCTCATCCGTCTAATTTCCCTCTGACCGCTCCGACGCAGCCTTGTCATTAGTTGGAATTCACAACAAATTCGTGCTAAAACGTTCAAAAATCACTTGAGATCGCGTCTCTCCGGCTGCCGCACCTGGCCCAATGGGCCAACGCACATCTCGCCGTTCAGGTCTGACCTCATCCAACCAGAAACCTTATCACGCAGCACGCACATTTCCGAACCCGCTCGCGGCGCACGCCCTCAACACCGGCCAATGCGGTAAAGTGTCAGTGAAAGCCACACGCCACCCATGAACGCCCCGAATCCATCCAACGGCGAAACTCCTTTGAATCCAGACCCCGTCTTCCGCCTCGACAACCGCCAAGCCCTCGTCACCGGTGGCGCCAGCGGCATCGGCGAAGCCACCGTCAAGGAACTCGCCCGCGCCGGCGCAACGGTCTGGATCGCCGACCTCAATCTCCCCGCCGCTGAAGCCCTCGCGCAATCCATCGGTCCCGCAGCCCACGCCCTTCAACTCGACGTCACCAGCCCCACATCCATCGCCGCCGCCGTCTCCCACCTCACGCGCCTCGACATCCTTGTCAACAACGCCGGCATCGGCCACGTCGGCTCCATCGAGACCACCGAACCCGAAGACTTCGATCGCCTCATCAACGTCAACGTCCGCGCCGTCTACCTCGTTACCCGCGCGTTGCTTCCCTTACTACTGGCAGAACGACCCGAAGGGGGTAAAAGCGCCCCCGGCGCAACAATCGTCAACATTGCCTCCGTCTCCGGCCTCGTCGGCATCAAGCAACGTTTCGCCTATTGCACCAGCAAGGGCGCCATCGTCGCCATGACCCGCCAGCTCGCGGTCGACTATCCCAAAACCCTCCGCGTCAACGCAATCTGCCCTGGAACCGTGCAAACACCCTTCGTCGAGGGCTACCTCGACAAATTCCACAAGGAAACCAAGGAAGAAACCCGCGCTGAACTCCGCGCCCGCCAGCCCATCGGCCGCCTCGGTCGCCCCGAGGAGATCGCCTCCATGGTCCGCTATTTAGCCTCCGACGAAGCGGCCTTCATCTCCGGCTCCCTTTTCACCATCGACGGCGGCTGGACCGCGCAATAGGCCTGCCGCGTAAATCTGCCGGCGCACCCATCCACCTACAGAACGGAGCATTTATGAAACTCGTATCTTTCTCGCTCGCCGATGACATCATCCGCCCGGGCGCGCTTCTCGAAGAAGACAACCTGGTCGTCGATTTAACCTCGGCAGGCCACACCGACACACTTGCCGTCATCACCGCCGGCTTCAATGCGATCTATCACCCCGGCGCCTTTGCAGCCCGGCGCATCAGCGAAGTCCGCATCCATACCCCGCTCCCCAACCCGCCGCGCGTCTTCGCCATCGGCCTCAACTACCGCGACCACGCCATCGAATCCGGCATGGACATCCCCACCACACCGGTGGTCTTCTTCAAGCTCCCCACCGCTATCGTTGGTCCCGGAGACCACATCGTCCTCCCCAAAAACTCCACTCAGCCCGACTACGAAGCAGAATTTGCCTTCGTCATCGGCAAAGGTGGCTACCGCATCCCCGCTTCCGCCTGGCGCGACCACGTCTACGGCTACACCATCGTCAACGACGTCAGCGCTCGCGACGTCCAGTTCGCGACCTCGCAGTGGTCCCTGTCCAAGAGCTTTCCAACCTTCTGCCCCATCGGCCCCACCATCGTCACCGCCCACGAGATCAACGACCCGCACAACTTGCAGATAAGTCTCTCTATCGATGGCGAGCAGTTACAAAACTCCAACACCCGCGAGTTAGTCTTCAAAATCCCCGAACTTATCGAATATTTGTCCTCGATAACTCCCCTGCTTCCCGGCGACATCATCTCCACCGGCACCCCTCCCGGCGTGGGCCTAGGCCGCACCCCCAAGCGCTGGCTCAAGCCCGGTGAAACCGTAACAGTCACAATAGAAGGCTTAGGCTCCCTCACCAACCCCGTCATTGCCGAATAAAAACCCGCATGTAAGCAGTCGATTGTCGTTTTGGTTGAAAGGTAGCAAAAAGAGGAGCTGTCATCCTGAGCGAGCGCAGCGAGTCGAAGGACCTGCGGTTGCACTTCGTCGGCAGCACTACTCAGTCTTACTTGTCTCGGCACCTTTGACGCGGAAATCAAATGGAACGCTGAGCAGGCCACGCACCGGCAGCGGTTTCCCATTCCGAATGTAGGGGCTGAATTTCCAAATCCTGAGCGAATCGACCACGGCTCCAAGTGCCATTGAAGACCCGCTTACCGTTTGGATTCCAACGACCGTTCCGTTCTTATCAAGACACACTTTGGCAACTACGGTCCCATAGAAGTTCAAAGGCTCCATCATTGAAGGAACAACCGCAGCCCGTTCGAGGACCAGTCTCTCAAATTCATCCGGAGGCACCCTGACTGCACGCGCAGGACAGGCAAGTGAAACCCCGCGGCCCAGAAAGCTCTGCGCACGCAAATAATCCGTTCCAAAGAGGATGAGCGCAAGTATCAGCATCCTGCGCGGATTCGTGCCAATGATGTTCGTCCATCGCATGTTCTAACTCGCTAACTCGCTCGCCTTATGTTCTCCACCAAACCACGCATACAACGCCACTCCCGCAAAACAAGCCACCGGCACAAGGTAAGCCGCCTGCAACCCCTTCGTATCCGCCAGCACGCCCATCACCTTCGTCAGCGCCGCCCCGCCCAGAATCGCCATCACCAGCAGCGACCCCGCCGTCTTCGTCTTATCCCCCATGCCCTTCAGCCCCAGTGCAAAAATCGTTGGGAACATAATCGACATGAACAGGCTCGTCGTCAGCAGGCATCCCGCGCCCAGCCAATTCACCTGGGTAATGGCGACCAGGCCCAGCACCACGTTCACAACCGAGTAAATCCCCAACAGAGTCCTTGCTTCAAAATGCTTCATCAGCCAAGCCGAGCTGAATCGTCCCACGGCAAATGCCGCCAGTGTCCCCGTCAGCATGTAGCCTGCGGCCTTGTCTCCCACACCCGTCGCCTGCTCAACATAGTTGATGAAGTAGCTCCACGTCCCCACCTGGGCGCCCACATACAAAAACTGCGCCGCCACCGCCAGCACAAAGTGCCTTTGAAATAACGGCACATGCCGCGCCGGACCCGCATCGATACGCGAAGCATCTTCCCCGCTCACTTCGGGAAACTTCGTCAGCCCCACCAGCACGGCCCAAAGCAGCGCCAACGCGCCCAGTACAAGATAAGGCGCAACCACGCGCATCGTCTCGGTATGCAGATATGCCTGGTAAGTCCCCGCCGCTTGCATCGCCGATGTCTGTGCGTCTGTCAGCTTCACGCCAGAAAAGATGAATACCGTCCCAAGCAGTCCCGCCGTAATAGAACCCAGCGGATTAAACGCCTGCGAAAAATTCAGCCGCCGCTCACTCGACCCCGAAGGTCCCAGTTGCGCGATGAACGGATTTGCCGCCGTCTCAAGAAACGACAAACCACTCGCAATCACAAACAGCGCCGCCAGAAAAAAAACATAAAGATTCGCCTGGGCCGCCGGCCAGAACATTAGGCACCCCGTCCCCAGCAGCACCAGTCCCGTCACAATCCCGGTCTTGTACCCAAACCGCCGCATCAGCTGCCCCGCCGGAATCGCCAGCAGAAAATACCCCAGGTAAAACCAGATCTGCACCCCGGCCGCATCCGAGCGATTAATGTTGAACGACTTCATAAACTGCCGAATCAGAATGTCATTCAGGTTATTAGGAATTGCCCAAAGAAAAAACAGCGCCGTCACCACCAGAAAAGGCACCAGCCGCCCCGCCGGAATCAGCGGTGCTTCAATGTCGTCCCCCAACCGCGCCCCGCCCGATCCAACCGGCCCCGTAGAAATGCTCAACGTTCACCCCTTTTACCTATTCACCGATTCACTTTAGCGATTACTTGCGAACACCCTTTCTACTCAATCCGTACCCTCCATGGCAAATTCATCGCACATGGGTGCGCGTCGTCTCCACCAACGCGCCTATCATTTTCATTGGGACCTGTGTTTCCTGGAATGGCGCCCGCATGGACAACTCCCTCGAAGCCGCGCGCAACTTCTACGCGGAAGACCTGCGCATCACCGCGCGAATGTCGTCGCCCGCACTCTTCGCTGCCTTCGCAACCGTGCCCCGCGAGCGCTTCGTCGGCCCCGGTCCCTGGCGCATCCTCGGTCCCAACGGCTTCTTCACCACTGACAACGCGGACCCTGGCCACATCTACCAAAACGTCCTCATCGCCCTCGATGAGACCAAGTCCATCAACAACGGTCAGCCCAGCATGTGGGCTCGATTCTTTGACCAGCTCGGCGTCGAGCCGGGCAACCATATCCTTCATTTAGGCTGTGGCACAGGCTATTACACCGCCATCCTCGCCGAACTCGCCGGACCGCAAGGCAAAGTCACAGCAATTGAAATCGATTCGTCCCTCGCCGAACGAGCCCGCATCGCGCTCACCCCCTGGCCGCAAGTCACAGTCCTCAACGCCGACGGCTCCAGCTGTCCCTTCGACCCTGCCGACGTCATCGTAGCCAGCGCCGCCGCAACCCATCCCCAGCCATCCTGGCTATCCGCCCTCAACCCAGGTGGCAATCTTCTATTTCCCCTCGCGCCGGAAACAGGTGCAGGAGCCATGGCCCTCCTCACACGCACCAGCGAGGACAACTTCGCCGCCCAACTCAGCTACAGAACCCTCTTCATTCCCTTCACCGGAGCATGCCACCCCGCCATCGCCGCCCAACTAGCCCAAGCCCTCGCCCACGATCAAGGCAAGCCCGTAAAATCCCTCCGCCTCGACCCGCACGACAAGGACGAAACCTGCTGGCTGCACAGTGAAACTTTCTGCTTCTCCATAAACGAGCCAGTTATGCTAGACTAGACCTAGTCAAGTCAGGAGCCTTGAAATGCCCACGGCAACAGTCTCATCCTCCCCGCAAACCGTGAACATTTACGAAGCCAAGACCAAGCTCTCAAAGCTCGTTGACCTTGCCGCCGCCGGTCAGGAAATCATCATCGCCCGCGCCGGAAAACCCGTAGCCCGCCTCACCAACCTGGACAACAAACAAAAGCGTGTCACCGGGCTTGGAGCACTCAAAGGAAAGGGATGGATCGCCGATGACTTCGACGCGCCCCTCCCCGATCACATACTGGCTGAATTCGAGGGTCGCTGATGCGCCTCCTCCTCGATACCCACATCTTCTGTTGGTGGTTTTATCAGCCTGAACGGCTTTCCCCTAAAACTCTCAAGTTGATTCGAGGGGCCGAAAGAGTATTCGTCTCCTCAGCATCCATCTGGGAAGTTGCTATCAAGGCCCGCCTTGGAAAAATCGACGCCGACCCGAAGGAATTGTTCGAACAAATCGAGAGAAACAACTTCCATGAGCTAACAGTCTCTTCGAAACATGCGCTTGCGGTGGCAACCTTGCCCCTCAACCACACCGATCCCTTCGATAGACTGCTCATCGCCCAGGCGACCGCCGAGCCACTTCATTTTCTTACAGCTGACTCGATCCTCAAGCAATACAGCGAACTCGTGATCGGGGTCTAGCAAAGTGCGCCGCCCATAGAAACTCATTTACAGCACCCCAGCCAACCACTTCCCCGTATGCGAAAGCAAACACCCCGCCACAACCTCAGGCGTCCCCTCCACCACAATCCGTCCGCCGCCTTCGCCGCCCTCGGGACCCATATCGATCACCCAATCCGCGCTTTTGATCACATCCAGATTGTGCTCAATCACAATCAGCGACCCGCCCCCGTCAATCAACTTGCGAAACGCCGTCAGCAGCTTCGACACATCGTCAAAATGCAATCCCGTCGTTGGCTCGTCCAGTATGTAAAGCACGCGGCTCGCCTGGCTCGGCTTGGCATTCGCATTCGCCGCCCGCACCTGCGCCAAATGCGCGGCCAGCTTCACGCGTTGCGCCTCGCCGCCTGAGAGCGTAGTCGCACTCTGCCCCAGCCGCAGATAGCCCAACCCAATCTCATCCAGCACAGCAAGCTTTTCCACCAGCCGCGTTTGCCCCGCAAAGAAACGCAGCGCTTCCTTCACCGTCATCTGCAGCACTTCGTGAATGTTCTTGCCCTTGTACTGCACTTGCAGCACCTTGTTTTGATAACGTGTCCCGTTGCAGTCCTCGCATGGCAGCTCCACATCCGCCAGAAACTGCATCTCCACCGTCACCGTTCCATCGCCCTCGCAGGTGTTGCACCGCCCGCCCGGCACGTTGAAGCTGAAATACCCCGGCGTCAAACTCAGCCGCTTCGCCTCCGGCTGCGCCGCATACAGCTCCCGCACCAAATCAAATCCCTTGATATACGTAATCGGATTCGACCGCGGCGTCCGTCCAATCGGCGTCTGGTCCACCAGCACCACGTCGTTCAGCCGCTCCACTCCGGTCAGCGATTTGAACACAGACGACGGGTCCGCCCCATCCGTCTGCCCGAGCGCCCGCGCCACCGCACGGTACAGCACCTGGTGCACCAGCGTCGACTTGCCCGACCCCGATACCCCCGTAATCGCCACCAGCATGCCCAGTGGAATCTCCACATTCAGCCCATGCAGGTTGTTGGCTTCCGCGCCCTTCAGCACCAGCCGTTCCCTGCCCGGCTCACGTCTCCGTGTCGGCACCGGAATCGAAATCTGCCCTGACAAATACCGCCCCGTCAGCGAGTTGGGATTGGCCTCAATCTCAGCCAACACCCCTTCCGCCAGCAGCTTTCCGCCAAACTCCCCCGCGCCCGGACCCAGGTCCAGCAAATGGTCCGCAGCCCGCAGCACGTCCGCATCGTGCTCCACCACAATGATCGTGTTCCCCAAATCCCGCAGCTCTTCCAATATCCGAATCAGCCGCGCCGTATCCCGCGTATGCAGCCCGATCGATGGCTCATCCAGCACATACAGCGCCCCCACCAGCCGCGACCCCAGCGAAGTCGCCAGTTGAATCCGCTGCGCTTCACCGCCGCTCAGCGTGGAAGCCAACCGGTCCAGCGTCAGATACTCGAGTCCCACCGCATCCAGAAAACTCAACCTCTGCCGCACTTCGTGCAGAATCGGTCCGGCAATCTCTTCCTGCATCGGACTCAGCTTCAGCCCGTCAAAAAACTCCTTCGCCGCCGCAATCGTCAACGCCGTCGACTGGCATATATTCTTACCATTCAACCGTACGCTCCGCGCCTCAGCCCGCAGCCTTTGCCCCCTGCAATCCGGACACTCCGCATAGCCACGATACTTGCTCAGCATCACCCGCACGTGCAGCTTGTACTTCTTCTTCTCCATCTGCGCAAAAAATCCAAACACACCCGCGAAACTTCCCTTGCCTCGCAGCACTATCTCCCGCGCCGCCTCCGGCATCTCCCGCCACGGCACATCCATCGGCACGCCCAACTCCGCTGCCTGCTTCTTCAGGTCCGTAAACCATGTCCGATACTTCGGCCGCTCCCACGGATCAATCGCGCCCGTAGCCAGCGTCAGCCCCTTGTCGGGAATCACCAGGTTCATGTCGAAGTCGACCGTGTTCCCAAAACCCTGGCACCGCGGACAAGCCCCAAACGGATTGTTAAAGCTGAACAACCGCGGCTCCGGCTCTTTCCCCGGCCTGTGGCAGCTCTTGCACTCATACGCCCCGCTGAACCTGTGTCTCTTTCGCTCCACAGTTTCTTCGCGCGGTACTTCTTCAAATGCCACCTCGCCCGCCTCGCGATAAGCAATCTCCGTCGCATCCACAATGCGCGCGCGATTCTCAGCGTCAATCACAATCCGATCCAGCAGCACAAAAACCGGCAGCGTGAAATCAAGTTCCAGCAGCGACTCCGGCGTAGAAAACTCAACAATGTTTCCCTGCTGATAAAGCCGGTTGAATCCCTTCGTTCTTAACTCCGTCAGTCGCGCCTTCAGCGACTGCGTGTGCAGCGAGTCCCCACCAGTCGCCAGCGGCTTTGCCTTTGCGGGTGCCTTCGCCGCGCGCCCCGCAGCCTTCGTTGTTTTCGCAGGCGCTTCCGGTTCCGGTGTCGCAGTCACCACCGGAAACAGCGCCTGCAGCCGCGTTCCCTCGCCCAGCGCCATCACCGACTCGGCCACTTCGTCCACCGAGTCCCGCTTCACCAGTCCATCGCAGTAAACGCAATGCACCGTCCCGCAGCGCGCATACAAAAGGCGCAGGTAGTCATAGATCTCCGTCGCCGTCGCAACCGTCGACCGCGGATTCCGTGTCGTGTTTTTCTGCTTGATCGCAATTGCGGGAGCCAGTCCGTCGATCAGGTCCACGTCCGGCTTCTCAATCCGCTCAAGAAACTGCCGCGCATACGCCGAAAGCGACTCCACATACCGCCGCTGTCCTTCCGCATAAATCGTGTCGAACGCCAGCGACGACTTCCCCGAACCGGAAACACCGCTGACCACCGTCAGCTTTCCGTGAGGAATATCGCAGGATATGTTCTTCAGGTTGTGCGTCCGCGCCCCGCGGATCACGATTGCGTCATTTGCTATTTCAGATGGATTCAAAGGGAAGACACCGAGATAAGATTCGTCCAGCCGCGTCCCTGTCCCCTCTGTGGAGCTAAAGACGCAACCAGCCATTCTTTATTATAGGGCGTACCGCAACCGCGTTTTTCACCGGGGCTTTCGTTCTGTCATCCTGACAACAAAGCGGCAGCGAACCAACCGGTCCGCTACCGCCTCATCTATCTCAAACAGCACCGATCATTCGGTGCGAGCTACATTGCCGACCGCAACGCCTCGAGTGCCCGGTCAATGTGCTCCGTCGCACGCTCACGCAGACCTTGGTTCTCCGGCTGATCGTGCCCGCGATTCACATCCTCTTTTGCCTCGTTCAGCAATTTGTATGCAGAATGAATCGGCCATCCCTCACTGCCTCCGCTTTGCGGCGGGGGGGTGTGCCAGGGATTCTTGCCGTCATCCATCGCGGCAGTCTTGACATCGTTGATAGCCTTGTCAATCTGTTCGATTGCGCGATCCCTTACGCCCGCGTAGGCTGGCCGGGTATCGTACTGCAAATAAGCACGAGCCGAACGCAGGTCGGAAAGTGCGTGAAGATACGCTGGTCCTTGAGCGTGCGCCGAAGTTGCCGGTGCCAGGAATACGAGAGCAAGCAGCGCAAGGGCTGCCGAAGGGAGAAGCTTCAGAATACGCATTTTCGGTCCTACCGTCCTTTTGGGGGAATGGATTTGCTATGGCGGAAGAATACTACCGTCCCCTCCCCGCTGCCTAGGGCATTTTGACCTGTTCCTCCGCTTTTCACACGGCTCGCCGCGCCTTTACCAAGCCCGTACGATGGCACAAAACTGCGGCTGTGCACTCACAGAAATCGATTGTCGGTTCAAGAGTAGAATTAAAAAACCGTCGGTCACGGATTCGCGCTCGCTCAGGGCGCGAAAAAGCTCTCAGGCCGCGGCGGTGTAAGGATATGCCGGCACGGGCTCCCGCCTCGGCGCTGCTCCCCGGTCCAGAACTCCGGCCAGGCTCATTACAACCTGCGAAGCACACGCCGGACACTGCACCGCGCAGTTACTCACGCAGTTACAATCCGGGCAAAGATAGGCGGAAGTCAGGGGGAAATGTTCCATCATCGGGTAAGTCATCTTCATCGGCTCACCTCATTGCGGCAATGCGGATAGCGACGCAGCATGGAATTCAGGGGAAGTCGCACTCAACCGATGCAGGCACACTCCACAGAGTTGCCTCACGCATGCCCATCCCGCATCTTTTTTGGTAACGCCGCGACAGACATCGAAAACCTCTGTGCGGCGTGCCCATATGTAACTCAATTACTTAGTAAACTGTCTGCCGTTCGCCGTGTCGAAGTCTTGCTCCGCCTGGGCTGCTTTATGCGCCGCCTTGTTGGCAACGTCATCCAGCTTCTTCTCAGCTTCGGCATCAGTATGTTCGGGCCTTACAGGCACGAAGGTTGGCTTCTTGTCCACCACCAAAGTCTCGTCCACAGGAATGTTTCCAATCGTTGTTTCAGGCATCGCCATATGCATCATCTCCTGGACTGTTTCGATGCCCTGCCCAACCGTGAAGATGTATCGTGTCCAGCCTCGGTATCCCTCCAGGCCTTCTGTGTGGGGATCGGGAATGAACTCTTTTTCCAGGTCACATTCAATCTTCCGCTCCAGCACCCCAGCCAGGCCCATCAGCACGCCCGATGCGCACGCCGGGCATTGCATTGCGCAATTGCCCACACAATCGCAATCCTGGCAAAGATACGCAGAAGACAAGGGAATATGCTGCATCATTTCGAGAGTCATGGATTTACTCCGGTTATGTTGGGGAGGTAAGAGCGCTCACAGTACCGGCCAGCAATCGCTCTTACCGAATTGCATTTTCGTTATCAGGGCAACTTGCTGCTCGCGGAATCTTGCGGGGGAAGTTCGCGCCAATCCGGTCCACTGGACGCTTCCGCGCGCCGCGCATTGCCCATCCACTTACCACTAACGGGCGGAACCCGATTTTTCCTTCTAAATGTTCCAGCTTTTATGTTCTGGCTTTTATTCGCCATCGCTTTCACAGTGAGAGTCTGTTACTCCCAGCCACGCGCCCGTACCAAAGCCCCGAGTCCTTCACCATCCGCTTCTCGTCCCGAAAGCCCACATAAGTCAACTCATATCTCGAGCGATAACCATCCGTCCATACTGAAGTTATCCATCAAACTCCACGCATGAAACGCCCTCACCTTCGCCCCATCCGCAATCGCCCGCGCCAGTTCCGCCAATATCCCCTTGAAGAACGCGGTCCTTCGCTCATCCGGTAGCCGCCTCCACTCAGGCGGCCAAGGTAGCACTCACCCATCCCCATTAGCCACAGGTCCCATCAAACAACCTCTGTAACTCCACTTCTTTACCCATAACACGCCCAGGAATGCATTCTTGTAAGCGCTTCCACTCTGAATCGCCTCAAGAGGCGTAAGATTTCATTCATTCATTCGAGGCATTATGAAGGCATGCAAGACGGAAAAGCCAACACTGGGTTCGGTGATGCGCAACCGCAGCTTTGTTCACGTCCTTGCTTTAAGCGCGCTTCTTATCGGCGTATGTTCGTGCTCCAGCCAGAACGCACGACAGAAGCCGCCCTCTTTCACCCTCTTCGACGTACGGCCCTTCCATTTCGACTGTACTGACCGCCCAAGCCCGCCCCCGCCAGGCACCCGCTCATATGTGACTTTTTCTCCCCAGGCCCCTTACGCGCGCACTCGCCTGGACACGCTGAGTCTTTCTCGCCATGAAGATCCGGCGCTTACCATAGCCGCCGAGTCGCTCAACTGGCTCCAGATCGCCGGCGCCAATCAGGATCACTGGACAGTACAGTTTTGTGCCACAGGTGAAGGCAACACCATCGATGAGGCCAACAGTTATCTGCAAAGAGTCTCAATGCATCAAACCGGCGGCCTGCTCACTTTGGACAACACCGATTCCCATGGCCTAACCGGAGGACATGGCAACCTGCTCCTCACGGCGCCCGCCGATGCGCCCATCACTGTGCATAGCGATGCGGCTGTCGAGGTCCATGACATGGCTGGGCCGGTTCGCATCTCGGCGCTGGGCCGTGTCACCGTCCTCAACACCTCCGGCTTAGTGGACGTATCGGCGAATATCATCGATTTCGCCGCCTCGCAAGGCCGAGTCTCCCTCAACGCTCCATGGGATATCGATATTAAGATCACCGCGCAAGAGTTCCACGGCACTCTGGGCGCCAATGCCCAACGTCAGGTGCACGTGATATTTCCCCCTGGCTTCCAAACACCAGTGGAGATTCTCGTGAACCGACCGAAGGATTTTGTCTGCCACGCCGACTTCTGCTCAAAGTTCAAAGAGGACCGCTTGAATTCCCTGTTCCGGTTCACTTACGGCGACGTCGCAAACATATCCGATCACATCGGCCTGCGATCTGAGAACGCGCAGGTCACGCTCGATACAATGCAATAAGATTCGACCGCTCGAAATCGGCGTCCCGACATCGCTTTCTCCCCCATCGATTCCCAGCGCACTATCGACGCGGCTGCGCTGCGGCGCAACACCCGCGGCAACCCAAACTCGTAGCGTCGCATCCCCCTTACAGGCCCTCCATTCGCTATCGCTCGCGGCAGTCGCTTCAATTCCGAATTCACTCCAACGTCCAATCCGCATCCAAGATGCAAGGCGTTCGATGGTTCGCTCGAACACTTTTTGCCTGGAACTCTATTTCATGAAAAGCTCTGCAGCGCGGGCCACGGCGCCCGCCACTTCCAACCCGCGCAACAAGCCAAGCTTCTGGACCGGCAAAATAAGCATCCGGCACTGCTGTATCGCCGCGCCCATCGCCATTCTGTTGGCGACCGTCGTTGTCTTCATCTCTGCGAACTGGCCGTTTCGGTACAAAAGCGTTCACCCCATGCTCGAGCAGGTTTTAGCAAGCCACGTCAAAATCGGCCACTACCATCGCATTTACTTCCCCAACCCCGGCTTCATGGCCACGGACATCACGCTCTCTCGCGACTCCGCGCCCGACCTTCCCCCTCTCGGCACTGCGAGCAGCATTACTGTTCAAGGCAACTGGCTTAACCTGCTCATGCTGCGCAGACGCGTGAGCCTTATCGACATCACGGGCCTGCACGTGGTCATCCCGCCCGTGGGCAGCCCCGACAATCACAAAGACTTTCCCCCCGGAAGCAGCGCGGACTTTGGCGGCCCAACTACCGCCATCGAGCAACTCCGCATTCATGTCTCCACACTCGACATCATGCGCGTCAACGGCAGCCGCTACTCCTTCCCCATACAGGAACTCGTCCTCCGCGATGTGCAGCAAGGCCACGCGGCCGCGTACACCCTCGATATGCGGAACGCCAAACCCTCCGGCCGCATTCTATCCACGGGAAGCTTCGGGCCGATTACCCCCAACAACCTCGGCGCAACGCCGCTATCGGGCGATTTCAACTTCGCCCAGGTCAACCTTCGGGATCTAGGCAACATTGGCGGAACGCTCTCTTCCAAAGGTCAATTCCACGGAACCCTGGCCGCCATCGATGCCTATGCCGCTTCCAACACTCCTGACTTTACCGTCGACGGCGGCAAGCCAACTCCCGTCACCGCGTCGATTCAATGCACCATCAACGGCCTCAACGGCGACATCCTCCTTCATGCCATCGATGCAACCACGGGAGCAACCACCATCAAGGTTCAGGGCGGCATCGTTGGCGCCCCCAAGGTCGTCGATGTCGACATAACCGCCGCCGGCCGCGTGCAGGACATCCTGCGTCCCTTCATGCACCAGCAAATCCCCCTCGCCGGCGCCGTGTCGCTTCATAGCCACGCGCATCTCGACCCCGACGGCAATGGATCGAAGTTCCTTCAGCGGCTTAAGGTCGATGGAGCATTCGACGCTCCCGCCGAGCGCATAACCAACCACGATACTGAGCAAAAGCTTTCAGACTTCAGTCAGCGCGCCCAGGGCATCAAGGCGCCGACACCCGATCCAAACTCAGCCGGGCAATCTTCGGATTCATCGGATGCCGTATCCTCTCTCAGCGGCCCAGTCAAAATACGCAACGGTGTCCTATCCACGCAGCGAATCACCTTCCAAACGCCCGGAGTCGCAGTGGACCTCAGCGGCAACTTCAATCTCCACAACAGCACCGTCAATTTAACCGGCAACCTCCTCATGCAGTCCGACATTTCCCATACCTCCACAGGCTTCAAGTCAGTGCTCATGAAACCGCTGATTCCATTCTTCAAGAAGAAAAACGCCGGCGCGGTCATCCCCATCGCCGTTACCGGAAGCCCCGGCAAATACAAGGTCACGCAAAATCTGGCTCACACCAAGTAGCGCGTTCGCATCAATCCCGCTCGTCCTTCACCCATTACCCACCGCCTCGCTCAACGTCCAATCTCCAGCGCTCAATTTAAACTGGTAGCTGAGGTATCGCTTGCTTCGTTCCGCCATTTTCATCCTGCTCTTCGCTTCACTCGCGGCCCATTCTCAAACCTCCGCCCCCGCTCCGGAATCCCAGGCACCCGCTCCCACGCCAGCCGCGGCTCCGCAGCCCCTCGCCCCGGAAGTCGCAGAAGCCGAAGCCGCCATCGCCAAATCCGACTGGAAACCCGCCGCGGCCAAACTGACTCCCTACATCGCCGCCCACCTCGCTGACTCCCGCGCCCTCTTCGACGCCGGCTACGTGGCCGACGCCCAAAACCGCCTCGACGACGCCGTCACCCTCTACCGCCAGGCCATTGAAGCCGACCCCAAATCCTTTGAGGCCCATGTCTCCCTCGGCCTCCTTCTCGCCCGTCAGAACAAATTCGACGACGCCCGCCCCGAGCTCGCCCTCGCCACCAACCTCGACGCCGGAGAAGTCGGCCCTCTCGCCAAAGCCCGCGCCTGGCGCGCCCTCGCTCAAATCGATCGCAACGACGACCCCACCGAGGCCTCCAACGACCTCCTCCAGGCCCTCAAGCTCTCTCCCGAAACCCCAGACGACACCCTTCTCGCCGCCGAACTGGCGGAGAAGGCCGGCGACAACAAAGCCGCCCAGGCCGCCTACCGCCGCGTTCTCGCCGCCGATCCCAAATCCGCTGCCGCCAACGCCGGCCTCGCCCACATCCTCATCACCGCCGATCAGTTCCCTGAAGCCGAAACCCTCCTCCGCGCCGCACTCCAGCAAACCCCGGATGACCCCGCCCTCACTGCGCAACTGGCCTCTGTCCTCGCCGCACAGGACAAGGCGGAAGCCCTGCCCCTCATCAAGAAACTCCACGACGCCCACCCAGAAAATTCCGCCATCACCCGCATGCTGGCTGAAATTCTCGCTGAAGCGGGCGACGCCTCCGGCTCCGACCACTACTACACCGCCCTCCTCACCAAGAGCCCCAAAGACCCCGACCTGCTCGTAGCCCACGGACAGAACCTCACCCGCCAACTCCGCTTTGCCGAGGCCTTCGCCGCCTTCGACAAAGCCACCCAAATCGACCCCGCCAATGCCGACGGTTGGGCCGGCCTCGCTTTTGCTGCCTCCAAAACCAGCCAGCCTTCCATCGCACTACACGCTCTTACCATGCGATCAAAGTATCTTCCTGAGGTCCCCTCCACCTACTTCCTCTGGGCAACATCCTACGATTCACTGCACCAGAAAGATGCGGCAGTCACTTACTACCGTCACTTTCTGGAAGCATCGGCAGGAAAGTTTCCAAATCAGGAATGGCAGGCTCGCCAGCGTATCGCTTTGCTCACTAAATAAGCGCTCCGCAGGCGATCATGTCTTCAATAGAAGCGTCCAGGAGTTCCGATCCGCAGCTCATGGTGAGGGAGATCACAATTTTTTCCTTGCGTTCTCCCCTAAAATGCGCCATAGTCTCCGGTTAAGAACCAAAAGAAGGCTTCAGCGGAGGTGCCCCATGCGGGCTCGGGTCTCTTTTGCAGTCCTCGTCCTCCTCACCGCGACGTCCGTCCCGGTCTATGCCTCAGGTTTCGACGACAAAACCTTCGATCAGCAGAGCATGGATGCGCTCGCCCTCAAGATCAGCCAGGCGCAGCCCCGCGAACAGTATTTCCTCTACGCCCAGCTCATGCACCAGATGACCGAGGTCAGCCTCCGTCAATACAACTCCGGTGAATCGGAAAAAGCCACCGGCATGCTCAAGGAAATTCAGGCCCTGGCCCACAAAATCCATCTCACCATGGCCGACGACAACAAGCGCCTCAAGGACTCCGAGCTCCTCCTCCGCCACACCGCCTTCCGCCTCTCCGAAATGCTCCACAACAGCAGCTTTGAAGACCGCGAACTCGTTCAGGAGACCCTCGCTCAGGTCAACCAGGCCCAAAGCGAAACCATGCTCCAGGTCTTCCGCAAGTAACCCGGGTTGCGCAGCCATTCGCCCAAATCTGCATTTTGAAAAAGAAAGACGCAGTGCCAGGATCCGAACTGTGCCCCATCCATTTCGCGCGTTTGCGGAATGGGAGGGATAGTTCCACCTATCTACAGCCCTTTTGGGTTTTCCTTGTTGCTTTCCCATAGCTCTTTACAAATATTTATAAGTCCGCGGAATCCGCGCGCCGCTCCCCCCACCTTCCTCCCCTCCAACCGACTATGTTTCAATTAACCCGTCGGAGCACAATCCCAAAAATGCGTAAATGGACCGCACTCCTCGTTCTCCTGCTTCTCGTCCAGCCCCTCTTCGCCCAAAAGGACAAGCGCGAACCCCTCACCGAACCCGAGATTGAGCAAATCCGCGAGGCCGGCATCGTTCCCAGCCAGCGCATCGACCTCTACACCAAGTTCCTCAACGAGCACGCCGACACCATCAAGAGCCTCACGGCCCGCAAAAAAACCGACGCCCGCGCCCAGCATCTCGACAATGAGCTTCAGGACTTCACCGCCCTCATGGACGAGCTCGGCTCGAATCTCGACACCTACTCCGACCGCCACGCCGACATCCGCAAAGCCCTCAAGCCGTTGTCTGAATCCACTGACCGCTGGCTCAGCATCCTTCGCGCGCTCATCGGCGAGCCCAGCTTCGACCTCGCCCGCAAGGAAGCCATCGAAAGCGGCGAAGATTTAGCCGACCAGGCCAAGCGTCTCCTCACTGAGCAAACCGAGTACTTCATTCTGCACAAAGATGAAGCCTACCAGGAACGCGCCGAACCCAAATCAAAACCAGATGACAAGTGAGACAGATGACAATTGACAGGCTACAGATGACAGTTCCGGGCCAGATTCGGCACGTACGCCACCTGTTCAAAGTTAGCTGTCTCGCCGTCGGCTTCTCATCCGGATTGTGCTTGAGCCAGCCTCCGAGCGGCGTGCACAACGCCACCGTTCGCCTTGAGCCGCACGAAGGGCAGACCGCCTTCAAAATTGGCGATCCGGTAATCGTCGATTTGGTCTTCACCAGCCGGTCGCCCGGGGCAGTCGTTAAGACCGACAATAACCCCGTCCGGCCCTTATCCGATGGAATTGACGTCTCGCCCGATGGGGGATGGGTTCGCACGCATGACACTCTTCGTGGCCAATCAACTGACGGAAATTCTCTCGCTAGTCTGTCCAGCGACCCGATCCGCGTGCCCGTCTTGCTGAACAGGACGATCACATTTCTGAAGCCCGGCCATTACGAGGTTACCGTCACAACCGAGCGCTTGCGCAATTCGAGCGACATTCTGAGAACAACACCGCTTGAGGACTGCGAGCCATGCCGTAAGACAAACTCTGTGGGAATCGACATATCTGAGATGGACAGTTCGGAAGAGTCGGCCCTGGTCGCGTCTCTGTCACGCGAACTCGATAACACCTCCGAACCAGTCAAAATCAAACCTACGCCCGAAGCTCAAGCATTGTTGGCTCAGGCTGAAGAGCAGCTGACTCAACACCCATCCGACCAAGACCCGGAAAAGCTGAAAGCACTAACGCAAAAGTTAGGCAAACTGGCTACTGAGCAAATCGCTTCCATTCAAAAGCGCGCTGATGACCGGCATGCAACGGCAGTGCGGCTCGCATGCCTCGAAGGTGATGACGCATTGAGAGCCAAGGTCCACTTCATTGCCACCGAGGAAGACCATGCCGATCCCAACATCTCCATCGCCTGGATCCTAATTGATGGCCTCGCCAGTTCGCGCAACAAACAATTGCAACTCGATTTGCTCGAAGATGCATGGCGCAATCCGCACCTGCTTCCCACCTATCCGTTGCAGTCGGCCCGTGAGATTACCCCCGGCAGAGCCGGGGGCTTCATTTGGTGAGCCGCTCAAAGCGGCTTGAGCGGGGACGCTAACGCGGCCCCGGTTGAGTTGGGCCACCTTATCGGTGGCAGGTCATCGCCA